>Ga0193958_1000009_pt1 | contig 248475 bp, 234 predicted proteins | sample FB_1_MG_FD_140320 | JGI IMG/M metagenome (GOLD analysis project Ga0193958, IMG submission 140320) | Microbial mat bacterial communities from the Broadkill River, Lewes, Delaware, United States - FB_1_MG | ecosystem: Environmental > Aquatic > Freshwater > River > Microbial mats | place: USA... | reverse complement strand
GTCTTAAATTGTTAAACAACCACTGCAACCGTTGCTGCAGCGAGGAGGCGTATTCTATACAATCCTCATATTCTGTCAAGGTTTTTTTGAACTTTAATTCAATCAGCGAACTGAGCAAATCAAACTTAAAACAACCTCCCTAACTTCACGAAATACACAATGAAATCAGAGCCTTAGACAGCAACCGGACGAGCCGTTTGTGTCTGAGTGAGCGGCGCATTATAGACAGATCTGAGCGACTGTCAACGTTAAATTTAAACTATTCTTCAATTAACTAAAGTAGCCCTTATTCAGGTGCAAGCTAGTAGTCAATACTACCGTGGGTAGCTGGTTTCAAATGCGACTCTAGTCACATCTTCCGGTAGCTTATCCTGCACATGCGAATCAAGCTCCAAACCCCACGTATTAATCATGCAACCTAAAATCACATACATTCCGTGAATGGCAATAATATCCATGATCTGCTTAACACTAAAATGCACACGCAACTGCGCGTGAGAGGCTGGACTTAAACCATGCGTCGCAATCAACTCATCAATAGCATTCAGCAATAAGGCTTCGCTTTCCTCCCAGCCTTCCGCATTACCACCTAGCTTAACTCGCTCGATTTCTTCGCGACTTAAGCCACAGGCCAGACCACGCTCCACATGAGAGCCCCACTCGTACCAAGCTTTCATATGAATGGCGACCCGCAAGATAACCAACTCGCCTTTGCGCTTACCCAACTCACCACCTTGTACCGAGTAGTTTCTAAAGTTCCACCAGGCTTTTAATAGCTCCGGATGATGAGCCATTAGGCGATGCACATTAATAGGCCGCCCATTCATATCCTCTTTAACAGATGAAAGTGACTCATCCCATTGATCAGGGGCTAGCGGGCTCACTGCAAGTTGGTCGCTCATGCGAATATCCTTGATTAGTTATAGCTACCAACAAATAATGGATAAACCTTAGTTTCGATGCAATACAAAATCCGCGAAGTAGCCCTGTCTATCTGTTAGCAGCCGGCTAATTGTGAAGTCGGTTTTTTCTAAGATCAACTCCAGCACCTGCTGATTGTATTTACGCGACACCTCAACATGAATTTTCTCACCTGCAACAAAGTCATACGTTTTGCTAGTCGCAGCAATATGCACCTGTTGCGCGACCTGACTAACAATGAAACTTTTGGCGATACCTTCCGCTTCCGTGTACTCAGCCAGATGATCGAACTGCTCAATCACAAAGTTTGCCCCCAGCTCATTATTCATTCGGTGCAGAAGATTCATATTGAATGCTTTTGTCACACCCTGCGCATCATCATAAGCAGGCAACACAATCTCAGCAGACTTAATTAAATCGGCACCCAATAACATTATATCGCCAGCAGCCAGGTTGGCTCCTAAGTCGTAGATAAAATTTGCCGCCTCTGCATCGGTCATATTGCCAATGTTTGACCCCAAGAACAGCATCACTTTTGGCGCACTGCTCTGCTTCAGGTTCTGCAGTATTTCAAAATAATCACCCTGCTGAGCTTTAAGCGATAAGGTCGGTAGTTCCGCTAACAAGTTACTCGCCAGCAACTCCAACACATGCCCTGAAATATCGACCGGCAAATAATCAAATTGATAACCTTGCTCCAGCAACGATTTTAATAAGTGCTTTGTTTTACTACCATCACCTGCGCCCAACTCAATCAGCTCGAAGTGCTGCTTGGGGCTAACACCCAAAGCATCAATCAATTCCTGAGTTTGCTCGGTGAAAATTTCATGCTCCGCACGTGTCAGGTAATATTCTGGTAGCTCCATAATCTGCATGAATAGCTCGTCGCCCTTCTGATCATAGAAATATTTAGAAGGTAACGTTTTATTTTGCTGACTCAACCCAGCATCGACATCAATCGCGAATTGTTTATTCATTTTACTAACCTGATTCCAGAGAATTGCCACTGCAGCGGTGGATGAAAGAAATTGCGATAGGTCAATCGACTATGGCCTGCTGCCGTAACGGTCGCCCCACCACGCAAGACGATTTGATTCACCATGAATTTCCCGTTGTACTCACCAACGGCACCGTCGCTAATTTCAAATCCGGGATATGGTTGATAAGCAGAGCTAGTCCACTCCCAACGCTTCCCCCATTCCAATGAAGGCGCGGCAACTTCCCATTCAAACTCAGTCGGTAAGCGCGCGCCCTTCCAGCAAGCATAGGCATTCGCTTCATAATAAGAGACGTGGCATAGCATCGCATCCGGATCGAGCTTTTGCAGTCCGGCTAAGGTGTAGTAAAACCACTCCCCATCAATCTGCTGCCAATACAATGGATTAGTGACTTCATTATTGCTCACCCACGACCAACCTTCGTCCAACCAATAGCCGAAGTTTTGATAACCACCCGCTTCGATAAACTCTAGGTACTCGCCATTGGTCACCAATGCTTTCGCAATCTCAAAGTGATGCAAATAGACTTTGTGTGGCGAACGCTCATTATCAAAACAAAAGCCATCACCTCGATAACCAATCGGATAAACATCCTCTTCAACCGTTAGCCAGCCCGCTTGTGAATTATGGTCTGCAACCAGATTGCTTTCAGGATGATAGACAGGGTGCAAAGGGTTCAGCGAAAACACGTACTTCAGGTCCATCAGTAATAATTCCTGATGCTGCTGCTCGTGGTTTAAACCCAGCGTAAGCAGGTCTGCTACCTCATGCGCTAAGGGCTCAGCTAATAATGTCGCCATGTGTTTATCAACATGCTGACGATATTGATAAACTTCATCCACAGCCGGACGCGTCATAATTCCACGCTGCCCACGAATGGCTCGCGCACCGGCTGCTTGATAATAGCTATTAAATAGAAAGTTAAAGTCTTTATGAAAGACTTCATAGCCGGGCAAGTATTTTTGCAGGATCATGGTTTCAAAGAACCACGTCACATGAGCCAAGTGCCATTTCGGCGGACTGGCAAACTCGACAGCCTGAGGAATGTAATCTTCCGTACAAAGTGGCTCGCACAATTGCTCGGTGCGCCTGCGTGTGCGGAGATACTGTTCTGCTAAAGAGTCGGTCATAGAGTGCCTGCTTAAAATGCGCGTTATAGGTATTTTAGTAATACGACGCATTTTATCAGGCAGATGCTGAGATGATATTTACCCTGCCATTTGCTTGGTTAAAGCTAACTCACCCAGCCACCGGTATTACCAAGGAGAAATATTCCTTGGCACCACCCAGTACACTATTGACCGCAACTGAAGCCAGTATTAAGCCCATTACGCGACTAATAATACTCGCGCCACTGTTTCCAATCAGTCGATGTATCCAGCTTGCACCAATTAATAGCAACAAAACGATGGCAAGCACCGCAAACATCGACAAGGCAGTAAGCCCTTGCTCCATAATATTGTATTCACCATTTTCAGTGAGCAACACCGCCGCCAACATCGCTCCAGGGCTCGCAATAGAAGGTACCGCCAATGGAAAAATTGCCGTATCTGTAGCACTGACCATTTTCAGTTCCTGATCCGGCTTGCTATCACCAAAAATCATGCTCAATGCAAACAAGAACAACACAATCCCGCCCGCAATCTGGAAAGCAGATAACGGCACTTTAATTGCATCCAGAATGACTTCGCCCGCTACCAAGAAAAACAGCAAAATGGCTCCGGAAATGAGCACTGCTTTAATTGCGATCTGTCTTTTCACATGCTCTTCGTAAGCACGGGTTACAGCGAGAAAAACAGGCACCGTTCCGATGGGATCAATCACTGCAAAAAAGAAGATAAAGGTAGCAAGGAAGTCGCTCATAACCGTTTTAAAGCTCCATAAAATTGAACAATCAAAATGTGTGGAGCGTCTTGCACCGGTAGGTTAATGCACTCCAAGCATAGGTATGGACAAGCGCTGGCGGTAAACTATCCTCAACTCACACTAAAAAAGACAAATACTAGGCACTTATCCAAATACTACTACAATACGCACGACTAATGCGCCAAATCAAATCGCTTAATATGAAAAGCCACCCACCAAAACAAACCTGCATCGCGCAAATACAAAAACGCCCATCGTGAGCAACTCACAACAGGCGTTTTTGATCCGAACAATTGATCAGAAAATAGCGTTAAGCCGCAGCGGTATTCTCAGCATCATGTTCAACCGGTGTTACCATCGACGCGATAACATCATGGATGTCCAGCATACCAACAGCCTTCCCGGTGGCATCAACCACCAGAGCCATCTGCTCATCCGCATCGGTCATCATTTTAGCCGCTTCTTCCAGTAATGCACTGCGACGTACTTTCACCGCATTATCACTAAGCTCAGCGGTAACTGGCTTCATGACTGTACGCACTTTAATGACGCGACCACGATTCACTTCTTTAACAAAGCTCGCAATGTATTCATCCGCAGGCTGCAGCACAATATCTTGTCCTGTTCCCTGCTGAATCACCGCACCATCACGCAAAATGGCAATCTGATCACCTAAGCGCAAAGCCTCATCCAAGTCATGCGTGATAAACACAATCGTCTTTTCCAGCTCATCCTGAATATCCAACAATACTGTCTGCATATCCATACGAATAAGTGGATCAAGTGCCGAGAATGCCTCATCCATCAACAGGATATCCGCATCATTAGCCAGCGCACGCGCCAAACCAACACGCTGCTGCATACCACCAGACAACTGATTTGGATAGTTATCCTCAAAGCCGGCCAGACCAACACGGTCTAACCAACGCTGAGCACGACGCTTGCTCTCACCTTCTGGAACACCCTGAATCTCCAAACCGAAGACCGTGTTTTCCATCACAGTACGGTGTGGCAGTAGCGCAAACTTCTGAAACACCATCGCTGTTTTATGACGACGGAACTCACGAAGTGCGCTCTTCTTCATTTGGCAAACATCAACGCCATCGTAAAGTACTTCGCCAACCGTCGGGTCAATCAAGCGATTGATGTGACGAATCAGCGTCGACTTACCAGAGCCGGATAAGCCCATCACCACCTGAATCTGACCTGCTGGCATGTGGATATTAATATCCTGCAAACCTAGTACGTGGTCATACTGATCATTCAAATCTGTTTTCGACAGGCCGTTTTTGACCATATCCACATACTTTTCGCCGTGAGGGCCGAAGATTTTGTACAGATTCTTGATTTCAATGCTTTGACTAGCCATGAACTACCTCTGAATGTTTTTGCAGACGCTTACCGTAAGCCTGGCTGGCACGGTCAAAGATAATCGCAATACCAACAATCGCTAAGCCATTGAAAATACCCAAAGTGAAATACTGGTTAGCAATCGCTTTAAGTACTGGCTGACCCAGTCCCTGTACACCAATCATAGAAGCCACAACCACCATCGACAAGGCCATCATAATGGTCTGGTTAATACCGGCCATAATAGTCGGTAGCGCCAAAGGCATTTGGATTTTCATCAGTCGCTGCCAAGAAGAGGCACCGAAGGCATCACCGGCTTCCAGAATATCCTTATCAACCAAACGAATACCCAGATTAGTCAAACGGATAATCGGCGGAATGGCATAAATAATAACGGAGATCAGACCCGGCACTTTACCGATTCCCAGCAGCATAACCACCGGAATCAAATAAACGAAGGCAGGCATCGTTTGCATGACATCAAGTACGGGGGTGACGATTCGCTGAACCAGCTGCGAGCGTGACATCAGTATCCCGATCGGTATACCGACTACGATAGCGAGCATGGTTGCCACAAAGGTCATCGACACCGTCTTCATGGTGTCTTCCCACATGTCAAAGAAACCGATCAGTAATAGTGTGATGATGGTACCTATCACAATTTTCCAGCTACGGCTCCCTAGCCAAACCAAACCTGCGATTAGCACCATAATGATGGGCCATGGCGTATCCAGCATAAAATCTTCGGCCAGAATCATAAACTGCTTAACTGGCTCGAAAATCATCTCGATTGTCTCGCCGTATTCGCGAGTAAATCCCTTAAAACCCGCATCAATTCCCTTCTTCAACGCCCGAAGGCTGTCGATGGGCATGTGCGGAAACTCGTTATACCAACTCAATATGTATTCCTCGTTTTAGACGACAAAGAAAGCCCGCAATGTATCTGTGCATTATTTTCAGAGACTTTCCTTATCCAGAATTAAAAAAGGCGACAAAAATTCTGCCGCCTTGCCTGCTTATTTTGCTTTATTTCTTAATCTTTTCAGCAACGTCTTTAGATACCCACTTCATCCAGATATCTTCACGAGTCTTAATGAACTCTTCTGCCGCTTCTTCACCAGTTGCCTGGTTATCAGTCATCCATGCCAGCAGCTTACCAAGATCACTATTGCCGATTGAACGACGTGAGAAGTAGCTCAATGCAACCGCTGAGTTATCCATGAAGTCCTTAGTTACAACAGTCGATACGCGAGACGCGCTCCAGTCATTGATTTTAGGATCAGCACAATCTGCAACACCCGTACATTTTTCCCACTCGTCCTTATCATGTGGCGCATCTATCTTCAGCTTAACCATATCGTACTTACCCAGTAATGAGGTAGGTGCCCAGTAGTAAGTCATAAAGCCTTGCTTACGCTCGTACGATTTAGCAATTGAACCGTCAAGTCCAGCCGAAGAACCTGGATCAACCAGTTCGAAACCTTTCTCTTCCATACCATATGCTTTGTAAAGATTCTGCATGATCAGCTGGCAGTTCCAGCCGGCAGGACAACCAATAACGGCACCTTTATCATCATCTTCAGGATGTGGGAAGAGTTCAGGGTGCTTCAGCGCATCCGCAACTGTTTTGATGTCAGGATTGGCTTCAGCCATGTACTTAGGAATCCAGATACCTTCTTCACCGCCTTCAGAAAACACATCAACCGTGCGGTACAAACGACCTTCTGCAATGGCCTCTCTCAGAGGCGCTTCCAATGAATTAGTCCAAAGCTCAGTTGCAACATCTGGCTTGCCCTTCTCATTCATAGAAGTGAAGGTAGGCATGGTGTCACCAGCAATCATTTCTACGTCACAATCGTAACCCTTCTCCAGAATTAGCTTGTCCACTGCAGATAATACTTCTGCGGACTGCCAGTTCATTGAGGCAATAGTGATGTCTCCACATTCGTGTGCGCTTGCTGAACCTGCAAAACCCAAACCAGCTAGTATCAATGTTGATGCTAGGAGTTTTTTCATCGTGATCTCTCCAATATTTTCATTACTTGTAATAGAGCGGCATACCCCATTTAACGCCCTGCTTTTGAGGGCTACCAAATTTTCTGCCGCCGTTAATATAACACAGTCAATCATTACTTCTGGCCAAACAGCCTTTTAATCCGAGTAATAACGTCTCATTTTTGAAAATATAACCGCTCTCAGAGACTAAACAAAACTTAATAGTAGCAATTATTCGACCAAGATAGACGCCTATTTGTTTACTATCAATACAATTCTATAAAAACTAGATGCTATCGCAATTAACTGCCTGAATTGGGATAACCCTGCTTTGTTTTGGTGTTTTTTCCAATGCTTTCTCGATCATATTCGCTTTAACCAATGACTTTGCTAAACGCTTATCAAACCAAAAACCAACCGGCTGCTCAAAGCCCAAACCGTGCATATAGTTGTACAATGCCTTTTTCAGCCCTTTACCCAGCAATTCGTGATCAGCCACGACTGGATCGCTAAACTCAATATCGTTACTGGCAAATCCGGCAAAGGCTGGCAGATGCAATGTCACCCCATACTGCTCAGGTTTCTGCCCAACCGGACTGTGAATCGTTGCTGAGAAACGATGCCAATAGGCAGAGTGAATGCATTTGTGCATCATAAGCTGGCGTACATATTCTAACGAGTCGACAGTTTCCGCTTCAGTCTGCGAGGGGAAGCCATACATAAGATAGGCATGCACCAAAATGCCCGCATCGGAAAATGCTTTGGTCACTCGCGCCACTTGCTCGACCGTTACGCCTTTTTTCATCAGCTTCAGCAATCGATCGGAAGCCACTTCCAAACCACCGCTGACGGCCACGCAACCAGAGTCTGCTAATAACTGACAACGCTCCGGTGTGAAGGTCTTTTCAAAACGAATATTTCCCCACCAGGTAATAACGATGCCTTTTTCAATCAGCTTACGCGCCATGGCAAACATGACTTTAGGCGGTGCCGCTTCATCCACAAAGTGAAAGCCCGTTTGACCCGTTTCGGCGATGAGCTTTTCAATGCGCTCAACAATAATGTCCGCTCCGGCCTCATCGTAGCGTCCGATGTAATCCAAGCCGATATCGCAAAAGCTGCACTGTGTCCAATAGCAACCGTGCGCCATGGTGAGCTTATTCCAGCGTCCATCGCTCCAGATGCGATGCATGGGGTTGAGCATTTCACATAAAGATAAGTAGGAATCCAGCGGCAAGCCTTCATACACCGGCGTACCAATCGCGCGATGCGGAATATCCGGTAGCGTGGACTGCTGCTGATAACACACCGCGCCATCATCCAAATAATAAGTGCGGTGCAAATCCTGACGCTCGCAATTACCCGCAAGGTGTTCGTACAAACGCAATAACGGCTGCTCTCCATCATCCAGCAAGATGAAATCCACAAACTCAAAAATACGTGGATCATTCAAGCTACGCAGTTCGGTATTAATATAGCCACCACCTAGCACAATGTGCGTGTTTGGCAAATGCTCCCGACAGGCCCGCGCAATTTGTAACGCACCCAACATATTACCGGGGAATGGCACAGTGATACCCAAGACATCGGGCTGCGTTTCTTGTAAATGCGCAACGACTAAGTGCTGCAGTGTGGCTTCGACCAAACTGACATCCGCATTGAGAATGCCATACAGATCATCAAATGAAGGATTGGATGCGGCAAGGCTTTCACCGTAACGGGAGATTTCAAAATTAACATCAACGCCCTGATGAATCACCTGCACTAAGTCATCGAGAAACAAGGTGGCCAAGTGCTTGGCTTTGTCCTGCGTGCCCAGCTCACCAAAAGCCCATTGCAAAATATCGCCAGTGGCTTCATCAAGACCGTGCAATCCTTCAAACGCAGGACCTTCCGGTAAAAATCGTCGCGAAACGATGCGCAGCGCCAAACTCGGGTCTTTGCCTTGCAGGAAACGAATCGCAGGCGTTACACATTGGCGATATTGCTCAAACTCCGCCATAAACTGATAAATCACATCCGGCAGTTCGTCATCCTCAAATTCGGCGTAGTTATCTTCAACCACTCCCAGAATCTGCTCCAGCCCCTCGGGCGTTAGCAAGGTGAGTAACAGCTCAATGGCCAGATCGCGCTGCGTCACATCAAAGCCCTGTTCGCGCAAAAAGCCAGTCAGATACGCTGTCGCAGGATACGGCGTATTAAGCTGGGTCATCGGAGGAATGCAAAATAATGTTTTCATCCCCGCATTTTATATGATTTTAAGCAGAAACGGCATCAGCATGAATATGGCCTTTCATTAGCCCAGTCATGCACTATCGTCCTTACTTGTCTTGTGTTAAATTGACTTAAACAATAATAAAAAAAGAGAGTAAAATCGGCCTGCCTGATTAATTTTACTATGACGTCACGCATGCCTAATACATACAATAAATAACCCGCAGCTCTCTGGGTTTACAAGTGCTCACACAATGGACAAAGACGTATCAGCTAAAACCGAATCGGAGAAAGTCCGGCTCGAGAATAAAGTGATTAAAACAGACCTACAATATCTTGTAGGACTGGTTCGCGCACACCTGAATTTAGACATCGCTTTTATTGCTAAATATGAAAAAGGGCAACGGGTGTTTTTGCATATTGATAGCAAAGCCGAAGACAGCCCAATAAAGCCGGATGACTCCGACCCCTTTGAACAAACCTATTGCTACAAAATCACTCAAGGCGAACTGCCTGAAATCATTAATGATACCAGCGCAAATCCTATTACCCGCGATATGGCCGTTACCAAAGCTTTGGACATTAAAAGCTATATTGGTGTACCAATCAGAACCGCTGATGGTAAATTATTTGGTACATTTTGTTGTATAGGCCATAAGGTTGAACCGGCTTTAAGCGAGCGCGATCTTGCCTTTATTAAAGTGTTTGCTGAGTTTGCAGGCAAGCAGATTGACCAAACCCGCCAACAAATTAAAGACAGCCGAATCGTTGAAGATAAAATATTAGCGATGATCGAGTCACTCGACTTTGAAATTGCGTTCCAGCCGATTTACAACATGCACTTACAGCGCGTGGTGGGTTACGAAGCACTTTCCCGCTTTCCCGGCATACCTTACAACTCCCCTGATTACTGGTTTAAAGAAGCCTCCGATGTCGGGCTTGGTGAAGTGCTTGAAGCGCTAACCACCAAAAAAGCGCTGAGCCAAATGGACCTACTCCCTGAGGACACCTACCTCTCACTAAATGCCAGCCCGGAATATATTATCAATGGCTCGGTTGGTCGTTTATTAGAGCAGGTTTCAGGCAAGCAGATTGTGTTGGAAATCACCGAGCATGCCCGCATCAGTAATTATGATGCACTCAGAGCAGCCCTACTCCCCTTGCGAGCCAAAGGCATTCGCCTAGCGATTGATGATGCCGGAGCAGGCTATGCCAGTTTCCAGCATATTTTAGAGTTAGGCGCAGATATTATTAAGCTAGATATTAGCCTGATTCGCAATATAGACAAGGATTCGGCGAGACGTGCACTCACCTCCGCAATGATTTCATTTGCTAAAAATACGGACTGTGAAATTATTGCAGAAGGCGTTGAAACCGCTGAAGAGCTTGAGACGCTCTGTGTGATTGGCGTTAGCAAAGCACAGGGATATTTTATTGGCCGGCCAATGTCGACCGCTCAAATTGCCGAATCCAGCGCGTTTACCATGCCACCTGAGATAAGCAAAAACGCTTAAGCTCAGGTGACACTCACAAAATAGGCTTTATTTCTTTTTAAACCACGCGCCACAGCAGTGGAAACTTAGGATTAAAAATCGTCATCGAACCACCGGCAACTGACAACTTCTCTGAAATATCCACCGGCTGCGTCTGCTTTTCCAAAGTCATCATCGTCTCGTTGACAGACTTTCCATAAAACGCTGGTCCATTCAGTGATGCAAAGCGCTCCAAATTCTCCAGCTTGCCTTCATTTTCAAATACATGTGCCAATACCGACATGGTCACCGACACATTGAAAATACCAGCACAGCCACAAGCGCTCTCTTTTGCGCCATCCAAATGCGGCGCAGAATCCGTGCCTAAAAAGAAACGCGCATCACCCGATGTTGCCGCTTCGACCAAAGCCAAACGATGCGTTTCGCGCTTAGCCACTGGCAAACAGTAATAATGCGGCTGAATACCACCGACCAGCATAGCATTACGATTAATGGTTAAATGATGCGGAGTAATAGTTGCTGCCACATTCGACTCACAAGACTTTACAAACTCCACGCCATCAGCCGTTGTTATGTGCTCAAGCACAATCTTCAGTTCAGGGAACTGCTTACGTACGCCCGATAAAATCCGCTCGATAAATACCGCTTCGCGATCAAAGATATCAATCGCAGCATCTACGACTTCACCATGCACTAGTAATGGCATGCCAATATCCTGCATGGCTTCCAGTACCGGATAAATCGCTTCGACATTTTTAACGCCAGCTGCGGAATTCGTGGTTGCACCCGCCGGATACAACTTAGCCGCCGTAATATCACCACTGGCAAAACCCGCACGCACATCCGCAGGATCTGTTTGCTCAGTGAGATACAACGTCATCAAAGGCTCAAAGGCCGAATCAGTTGGCAGCGCATCCATAATACGCGTGCGATACGCAATCGCATCCTGCGTCGTAATTACTGGCGGCACCAGATTTGGCATAATAATCGCGCGCCCAAAATGGTTGGCGGTATAGCCTACAACGGCTGTGAGCATCTCGCCATCGCGTAAATGAAGATGCCAATCATCTGGTTGGTGTAATGTGATTTGAGTCGCGTCGGCCATGCTATTTCCCTGATTGACTATGTGAATGCGCGTAAGCATAGCATTATGCTGGCGCTTAGTAATCAGTCGGCGTCGTGTCCGCTCGCGAATCAATGCTTACCAAGTAATGCGTCCATTTTGACCGACCGGTAAACTATTTTCCTGCTCGAACTTAAACCGGACTTCCTGAGTTCTGGCTTGCCCCGTGACAATGGCTACAACCGAGCGCAATGTGACGGGCAGCTGCTTATCCGCCACCTCAAAATAAATCTGCTTAGCCTGCTTTAAACTCACCAACTCTTTGACCGCTAACGAGGCCGTCACTTCAGCATCGCTAATCGCAATTAACTGAAATGCCTTTTCACCCGGTGCAATACGCTGCCCCAGTTGCACCATGCGCTGCACAATTTGCCCATCAAACGGAGCGCTTATCGTACAACGAGACACCATTAAGGCTTCTGTTTTCAATCGGGCTTTGGCAGCAGACAGCTTTGCCTCAATGGCTGTAATATCAGTTTTAGCCGCTTCCACATTACTCATTGCCGCGCGGGTTTTAGCTTGCTGCGCTTTTACCATTGCCTGAGCAGCGGTCGCCGTTGCCTGAGCGGTGCCGATATCCGACTGCACTCCCACCAAGCCAGACTCCACCGCACTGCACTCCGCTTGCGCCGCTCGATATTCGGTTTGAGCTTTATCCAATTCTTGTTGTGAGATTAGCCGTTGCTGGCGTAGGTTTCTGCTACGTTGCAATTCAATATTTGCCAGCTGGCATTTAGCGGCATCCGCGTTTACTCGGGATTTCGCTGCATTGTATTTTGATTTTGCCAAGGCAATCCGCGAGCGCTCCGCATCGGCTTGTGCTTGGGTTAACTCCTCATTCGCTTTGCTGGCTTGGATATCACTCAAGCGAATTTGAATGACTGATTGCGCGGATAACAATTGAGCATTGACCGTTTCAATATCGGCTTGCGCCTGCTCTAAGCGCGCATCATATTCACGGCAATCCAGATGCGCTAATTCCTCGCCCTGCTTTACCGTATCACCCACATCCACATTAATGCGGTTGATATTCGCCGAGACCTCCGCACTCACCAGCGCATCTTTCAAACTTAAAATGCTAGCTGGAACACTATCGGTCGTTTGCAGTTTTGCCACACTTGCGGCGACCACTTCTTCCGCCAAAGCCAGGTTCACCGGCAAATTCGACACACATAACAAGCTAACACTCAATATAGATAACGCAGACAAACGATTCATGACGGACTCTCAGTTTTATTATAATCAGGCCTCACCTGTGAGGTTCAGGTGAGGCTTTCAAACAGTCGCACGGCATTAATACCCCCTCGCCGTGCAACGAATGGCTTACATTTTCATATCTTCGCCATCGACAACGGTGCCGCCAGCAATTTTGTCGCACGTGCCTTTAGGCAAAGTGATCCACTCTTCCGGGCCGTAATCTTCCTTCGCCATACCCGCACAGGCGTGCTCGCTGGTGCCGCACTCATTCATGCCCGCTTTTACAATACCGGAACATTTCTCAGTTTCTGGCTTTGCGTCATCCGCCATTGCGCTACTTGCACCAACAGCACCCAGAGCCAACACACCGCTGATAGCAGCACTCATTAACAATTTATTTTGAGACATTATTTATTCCTCATTTCAGATTTAAAGTAACAGCATTAAAACGACCGGCGTTTCCAGATCAAATAGATCGCCGGAATTACCAGCAGAGATAGCAATGGCGCTGTAACCATGCCACCAATCATGGGAGCTGCGATGCGTTGCATCACCTCCGAGCCTGTTCCGGCACCCAACATAATCGGCACCAAACCAGCAATAATAACCGCCACCGTCATGGCTTTTGGCCGTACCCGCATCACCGCGCCTTCCATAATCGCAGCGCGCAAATCCGACTCTTGATTGATTCCGCCCTTATGCTCTTTCAAGGCGTTATCTAGGTAGACCAACATAATCACGCCGAATTCCGCAGCGACACCCGCTAACGCAATAAAGCCGACCATCACCGCCACCGACACATTGAATTCCAGAATCCACAAATACCAAACACCACCCGCCAAGGCGAAAGGCAATGACAACATCACCACCAGCGCCGAAATCATATTGCTAAAGGTCAGATACAGCAGGATAAAGATAATCACTAATGCCATTGGCACCAGCAACTTCAGTTTTTTCTCTACGCGCAGCATGTATTCGTATTGCCCTGCCCACGTAATGGAATAACCCGGTGGCAATTTAACTCGCTCGGCCACTCGGGCCTGTGCAGACTCAAGATAGCCGCCCAGATCTACGCCGCGAATATCCACAAACGTCCAACCATTGAGGCGTGCATTCTCTGTTTTAATCATCGGTGGGCCTTCGGTAAATTGCAGGCTTGCCACCCGAGACAACGGAATATGTTCGCCCGTTGGCGTTACGATTGGCAGCTCCAGCAATTTATCGATACTGTCCCGGCTATCGCGCGGATAGCGTAAATTCACCGGGTAACGTTCCAAGCCTTCCACCGTATTGGTAACATTTGCGCCACCTACCGCAGAGCCCACCACGGTTTGAATATCGGCAATGTTTAAACCAAAGCGAGCGGCCGCTTGGCGATCGGGAATCACCTCGATATAGCGACCACCCGAAACGCGCTCTGAAAATACCGATGCAGTACCCTCTAAATCACCCAGCGCTGACTCAATTTCTTTGCCAATCTCCTCAATCACCTTCAGATCTTGCCCCGCCACCTTAATGCCCACCGGCGTTTTGATACCAGTCGCCAACATATCAATACGGGTTTTGATCGGCTGCACCCAGGCATTGGTTAAGCCTGGGAATTTCACGGTGGCATTGAGCTCAGCGATTAGCTTTTTTAGCGTCATCCCCTCGCGCCACTCGGATTTATCTTTGAGTAAAATGGTGGTTTCGATCATGGTTAGCGGCGCAGGGTCAGTTGCTGTTTCTGCCCGACCAATTTTACCAAATACGCGCTCCACCTCAGGCAGGGTTTTAATCAGGCGATCAGTTTGCATCAGCATTTCTTGCGCTTTACCAATAGACACGCCCGGTAAGGTGGTCGGCATATACAAGAGGTCACCTTCCTCCAGCTCTGGCATAAACTCAGAGCCTAGCTTTTGATAAGGGAAAATCACCGACGCCATCACCAGCAAGGCAATAACAATCGTCGCCTTCGGCCAGTTGAGGCAGGCCTTAAGCGCGGGCTTATACAGCGCAATTAGCAATCGGGATAAGGGGTTTTTCTGTTCGTTTGGAATATGTCCTCGGATGAAATATCCCATCAACACGGGAATCAAGGTGACCGATAAACCGGCTGCGGCGGCCATCGCATAAGTTTTGGTATAAGCCAGCGGCGAAAACATTCGCCCTTCCTGCGCCTCCAGCATAAACACTGGCACAAAGCTCAAGGTGATAATCAGCAGTGAGAAAAACAACGCTGGCCCTACTTCTGCCGCCGCTCGTTCAATCACGTCCCAGCGATCTTCAACCTGACCATTTTCCTGCCAACGCTCCAAGTGTTTATGAGCGTTTTCAATCATCACAATGGCGGCATCGACCATCGCGCCAATGGCAATCGCAATGCCACCCAGTGACATGATATTGGCGTTAATGCCTTGCTGCTGCATGATGCTAAACGCAATCAATACGCCCAGCGGCAAACTGATAATCGCCACCAACGCCGAGCGCAGGTGAAACAGAAACACCAAACACACCAGCGCCACTGCAATAAATTCCTCGCCCAGCTTAAAGGTTAGGTTATCAACGGCGCTTAAAATCAGCTCCGAGCGATCATAAGTCGTCACAATCTCGACACCCTCTGGCAATCCGCCTTTCAAGGTTTCGAGTTTGGCTTTGACATTATTGATGACCTCTAACGCATTCTCACCATAGCGCATGACCACAATGCCGCCGACCACTTCGCCCTCACCATCTAAGTCCACAATGCCGCGGCGCATTTGTGGCCCAAGCTGAATATCCGCCACATCGCGCAGCAGAATTGGCGTACCGCTATCGGCATTGACACCGACCGGTATCAGCTCAATGTCTTGCAGATTATTCAGGTAGCCTTTGGCGCGAATCATGTATTCGGCTTCGCCCAGCTCCATTACCGAGCCACTGGTTTCCTGATTGCCACGCTGGATCGCGCGCTTTAGTTGATCTAATGTGAGGTTATAAGCACGCAGGCGCTGCGGGTCGGCAATCACCTGATATTGCTTAACCATGCCGCCAACAGTTGCTACTTCCGATACGCCGGGTACCGTTTGCAATTCAAACTTTAAGAACCAATCCTGCAAGCTACGAAGTTGTGATAAATCCTGCGAACCCGTGCGATCGACCAGTGCATATTCATACACCCAGCCCACACCGGTAGCATCAGGCCCCAGCCTTGGTTGAGCATCTGCCGGTAATTGGCTGGCTGCTTGGCTCAAATACTCCAACACCCGCGCACGCGCCCAGTAAATATCCGTGCCATCCTCAAAAATCACATAAACAAAGGAGTCACCAAAAAAGGAAAAACCGCGCACAGCCGTGGCTTTAGGCACAGAAAGCATGGTGGTGGTAATCGGGTACGTGACCTGATCTTCCACCACTTGCGGCGCTTGTCCGGCATAGCTGGTTTTAATAATCACTTGCACATCAGAAAGATCAGGAATGGCATCTAGCGGCGTCATCTTCACCGAGATAATGCCCCACACCGTGAGCAGGCCCGCTAGCATCAGCACTAAAAAACGCTGCTGAATGGATAAGGCAATCAGTTTTCTTAACATTATCCGACCCTTACTGGCTCATGCGCTGAAAGCTAGCTTGCAGATTACTTTCTGAATCAATCAAAAATTGCCCCGACAGCACAACTTCATCCCCAACCTCTAAACCCTCAGTGATTTCCACCTGAGTCGCGGTTTTAATACCCACTTTCACGACGACCGGTTTGTAGTGGTTTTCCTCAGTCACTTTCACCACCCGATAGCCTTCTGAGCTTGGGATTAGCGCCTCACGAGGAATGGTCACCGCGCCCGCTACGGGGCGATTATTGATTTTCACGCTGGCAAACATATTGGGTTTTAGCAGGCCATCTTCATTTTTAAACTTTAGCCGTACCTGCAAGGTGCGCGTTTTGGCATTTAACTCAGGATAAATATAATCCACCCGTCCCGTCCATTTTTCACCCGGCAGCGCATCCACTTGCATAGTGGCCTGAGCCCCCTTGCGAACCCAATTCAACTGATCTGGAAATACATCCACGATCACCCACACATTGCTCAAATCCGCAATCGCATACAGCAAGGTCGATGGTGTGACATACATGCCATCACGCACCCCAATCTCTGTGACCACGCCATCAATCGGCGCAATAATGGGCACATGTGGAGTAATGGTTGCACGCTGCTCCAGATCTTTAATCACAGACTCTGAAACCTCCATCACACGTAAGCGCGTCAGCACATCGACCTGTTTTTGGCGCTCGCTGGTGCTGCGCAATGCCGTCAGGTAATCCTCTTGTGCGGTGTAAATTTCAGGAGAATAGTAACTGGCTAAGCGCTGACCTTGCTTGGCTTTATCCCCCAACACTCGCACCACGGGGTCTTTAATCCAACCACTGGCGCGTGCGTGAATATGAAAGAGTTTGCTCTCGTCATAGCGCACATAACCGACCGTATCAATCGCACGGGATAAGGTTCGCTTGGTAACTTTGCCTGTTCTCACGCCCATGCTTTGAGCGGTACTGGAAGAGACGCTGACAATCGGCATGCCATCACCACCGCCTTCACCCACCACTTTAAGCACCAGATCCATGCCACAAATCGGGCACGAGCCTTCTTCGCCCTGCTGAACTTGAGGGTGCATCGGGCAGATGTAAGTGGGGTCTGCGTGTTTGTTTGCATGTTGCTCGGGCGAGTCCTTACGGGCCTCAACTAAGGGCTCAGAGCCAGGAATAATGCGCTCCAATCCGTCGGCGTGGGCCGTGCTAAAAAGGCCGATAATAGCCAAGATCGCCACACCCGCAACGGGCGTAGTCCAATACTGTTTCATGCGTCATACTCAGGTAAATGAAAAGAACTTCAGATAAAACTAAGCTGGCATGATCCTGGGAGGGCGGTGGTTTAGCGGGAGAAATGGCGTGAGTACGCTAGGAATGGCCATGGACAACGGCATTGAGAAGCCAATAAAGTTGGCGGCATAAGGATGGATTTCATCCGGCACTTTAGCCGTATTAAAATGACCGCATTGGCAGTCATCCATATCGCAGAGCTTATAACTTGGAGACGCTGATTTGGCCGCTTCGACCATGTCATCTGCGGGCATTTCCATCATGTGTGGCTGATGGCAAGGCGGTAAGGTTTGCGCAACCTTTTCAACCGTTTCAGGCCCAGACATTCTCACCCACATCGACGCGGACGACACTGAGTTCAGCGTCATCAACAACAAGGTGAATAGAATAATGAGTGCTTTCAACGGAATATTTTGCTCGATTAATTAGCGAAAACTGTTACATAAAATAGTAGCTCGGGCAAGCTAAATAAAGGAACTCACCCACCCCTGCTGCACAGCGCTCGCCAATAACGTCGCGACCTCTGCCTGAAACTCAGAGCTTAAGCCCTCCAAAGTAACGCCCTGCTGAACGGCTTGTAAAAACTGCCACTGTGCTAGCGTTAAACGACTCTGCTGCAGCCTTCGCCCTTGTCGCCAAATGATGAGATACGTTTCATTTTCCAGCTGAATATTCGCTAACTGCGCTGAAACTTGTTGGATATCACTTGATTGATGCGCCAGCCAAACCTCATCCGCTGCGACACAACAGTGCAATAATTGTGCCGATTGCGGTAAAGAAAAACACAAAGCCGCTTGTTGCTGTTCATCCAAATGGGCTAACTGGGCAAAGTCACTAACTGCTTGGTTCGCTTTATGCCATGCCACATGCCGCGCCCACTCCAAACGCGCAACATCCACAATCCAGCTAAGGGTTTTGAGCGCTTCATGTTGCTTTAAAAAGTCGGCAAAGGTCGCGCCAAACTCTGGCAAATAAGGCGTACCCGGTGGCTGCTGGTCGATAAACACATCACACAATAAATCAAACCGTTGCTCGCCAATTAGCTGCCGACACACCGGATACAAAGCCGCTAAATGCTGACTTAAAATGCCATGCGCACTATTACGATAAATACCTACACGCTGTGCCGCGCTTAACTCTCCCTGCGCTTGCACATAGCCACTAGCGGCTGCTACATCCGCTTTTGTATTAGTGCTAAATAGGGCTTGAGCAAAGTCCTGTTGTAGCTGAGTAAGGTCCATTATGCCACCTTGCCAATGCGATCAAGAATGCTCGTGGCTTTTTCTGCTTCTGCCAATAACACGGCTAGCGAAGGAATATTATTATCCCACTCGATTAAGGTCGGGACTGGGCCTAGCGTTTGCAACGCGGTTTCATATAATGTCCACACAGGTTCGGATACCGGATAGCCATGCGTATCCAGCAAATGCGTACCGCGATCTTCAAAGCCGGCCAAATGCAATTGTCGCACCCGCTCTGCCGGAATCGCACTCAAATAATCCTCAGCCTCAAAGGCATGATTGCGCGCACTTACATAGATATTGTTGATGTCTAACAACATGCCGCAATCCGCCGCCGCCGCCACTTCGCTGAAAAATGCCCACTCCGGCATCACAGAGTCTTTGTATTGCAAATAGCTGGAGACGTTTTCGATAATCAATTCACGCCCTAAAAATTCCTGCGCCTGTTGAATGCGCGTGGCGACATGCTCAATCGTGGCTTGGGTATAGGGCAAGGGAATCAAATCATGTGTATGCATCCCATGCACCGCGGACCAACACAGGTGATCAGAAATCCATGCCGGATTCACCTGATCAGCCAAGGCTTTCAGGCGCTTTAAGTAATCCTGATTTAAGGGATCAACCGAGCCGAGCGACAGCCCAACACAGTGCATCACCAGTGGATAATGCTCCGCAACCTCCAGCAAATAATCCTGCTGCACACTGCCCTCAACCAGATAATTATCGCTCAACACCTCCAACCAAGGAATCGCCGGACGCTCCGCTAAAATCTGTTCGATGTGTGAAAACCGCAGCCCGATGCCACAGCCCGAAATTGTCTGATTCATTGTATTAACCACCCTGAAGGAGCTGCCAGTATCTCAACTCTCAGCGTGCTTGTCACATACCCCTGCATAAACATTACACTTCCAAATCAACCCATTGATGAATTGATTTATCACGGCCTTGTCTGCAAAATGGCCTGAGTAAGCTTTCATTTCCCTAATCAGTTTAGACAGTAAAAATAACAGGAGGTTATTATGAAAAGAGCCATGACAATACTGGCTTCAGCCATCACTTGTGCGCTGATCAGTAGTACCGTTATTGCTAAAGAATCCCGCTATCCGGAATTTGGCCACGGTCGTATTGAGCAGAATCTGGTAAAAGCCAGCGAGTACATGGTGTCATCCGCCAACCCTTATGCCAGCGAAGCCGGTATGCGCATTCTAGCCAAAGGCGGCAGTGCGATTGATGCGGCGATTGCGGTGCAATTAGTGCTGAACTTGGTCGAGCCTGAGTCCAGCGGAATCGGTGGTGGAGCCTTCTCACTGTATTGGGATAATGCCGAGAAAAAACTCTCCAGCTACGATGGCCGCGAAAAAGCGCCAATGGGCGTTGATGGCAAGTTATTCCAGCAAGATGGCAAGAACATGAACTGGTGGGAAGCGCTCGCTGGTGGTCGTTCGGTCGGTGTTCCCGGCGTATTAGCCATGCTGGAAAAAGCGCATCAGGCACACGGTAAACTGCCATGGGCTGAGCTATTTGAAGATGCGATTCGCTTATCGGAAGAAGGCTTTGAAGTCTCGCCTAAGCTGGCGGCATCGGTTGCAGAGAAAACGAATCCGGCATTAGGCCGTTACGAAGCCACCTGGAACTACTTCTTCCCTGATGGCAAGCCACTAGAAGCCGGCACCATGAAGAAAAACCCAGAGTTTGCAATGACTTTGCGTCGTATTGCCCTGCTCGGTTCTAAAGGTTTCTACAAAGGTCAGATTGCCATGGATATCGTAGGCGCGGTGCAATTTACAGCCGCTGATAACCCTGGAAAAATGATGCTGAGCGATTTGGCCAACTACGAGGCGATTGAACGCCCACCGGTTTGCGCTGAATACAAAACTTACAAAGTGTGCGGCATGGGACCACCAACCTCTGGTGGAATGACGGTTATCCAGATGCTTAAGCTGCTGGAAGATAAAAACCTGAGCCAATACGAGCCATTATCTGTTGAAGCCGCTCACCTGTTTGCACAAGCCGGCCGCTTAGCCTATGCCGACCGTGGTACTTATATGGCCGATGCCGACTTTGTGAATGTGCCCGTTGAAGGCCTGATCAATCCGGAATACCTGAAAGAGCGCGCCAAGCTGATCGGCGATAAAGACATGGGCGATGCCTCCGCAGGTACCCCACCGAATGCCAATATCAACTGGATTGCATCCAAGTCACCTGAGCAGCCAAGCACCACGCACTTCAGTATTGTCGATAAAGAAGGCAACGGATTCTCAATGACCTCTAGCATTGAAATGGCGTTTGGCTCTACCGTGATGGTTCGTGGCTTCCTGCTAAACAACCAGCTGACCGACTTCTCATTTAGCGATGAGAAAGATGGCGAAAAAATTGCCAACCGTGTCGAGCCGGGTAAACGCCCTCGCAGCTCCATGTCGCCATTCATGGTGTTTGATAAAGATGACAACCTGAAAATGCTGATCGGCTCACCGGGCGGCAGTCGCATCATCAACTACGTGGCACAAACCATGTTGGGTGTACTGGAGTGGAATCTGGATGTGCAAACAGCGATTAGCATGCCTCACTATGTGAACCGCAATGGCGCAACCGACCTTGAGCAAGATACCGATGCGGCTAAACTAAAGGAAGGCTTGGAAGCACTGGGCCATACCGTTAGCGTGCGTGACCTGAACTCGGGCCTTCATGGTATTACCATTGGCGAAGATGGCATGGAAGGTGGAGCTGATCCACGCCGTGTTGGTCGGGCTTTAGGTAAGTAACACTCGCTTAAATTCAGGCTTTGATTGCTCGCTTCAATGGGAGTGATCAGAGCCTGTCTTAGCACCACATTTCAGAACAGTGTGATCTCATTTCACAGACTAATCATGCGCATCCAGATCTTCTAGAGTAAGCCTATTACTCAAAGGAAATGAAGATGAAACCAACCGGTTACTCCCGCACGCAGATTGCACTACACTGGGTTATAGCGGCATTAATTATTGCTCAATTTGCATTACATGATCCCATCGTGGCGGCATGGGCAGCGTTTAGTAAAGGTGAAACACCAACCATCAGTGCGCTAGTCCTCATGCACGTTTGGGGTGGCACCTTGGTGCTTGCACTAGGACTTTGGCGTCTTGTCGTACGCTTCAAACGAGGCGCACCGGCGTTACCTGAAAAAGAACATCCTGCGCTTAAATTCATGGCACACCTCACTCACTGGGTTCTTTACGCATTGATGATTCTTATGCCATTGACCGGCTTAGCAACGTGGTACGGTGAAAACGCAACCGCCGACTTCATTCACACGACCCTGAAAATTCCTTTGCTAGTATTCGTCGTGCTGCACTTTGCGGCAGCGCTTTATCAGCAATTCTATTTACGCACCGGCTTGATTAACCGGATGATGCGAGCTGAGAAATAAGCTTAAGCCAATACGCTCCAAGTAAAGATAAAGGTGCTGTGGATAATGTCGGTTTGGACTCTCAAACTCTAAAACCACAGCATCGACTTTAAGCAAGGCTATCCGGCAGACTAAACTCCCCTTGCTCTGAGGTTTGAAACGTAAGCACCTCAACCACCGCATCAGCATTAATCCCCCATAAATATGCGGATACAGTTCCCCCAAATCCGATAGATCCTCATCCACAACCTCACTCTCTAGCTGGCTGCGATCAATGCACAGTATCAACGGCCCTTCGACATCCTTAAAATATTTATTAGCAACCCGAAGTAGTTGATGAGGGTAAGAGCAATGAATGAAACCTTCCGCCTCCAAACTTAGTTCTGTGTGTACGCCCTTCTGTTTTGACTGACTCCACTTTTCGGCGGTTGTAATGCAATAGATCAACGTGTTTTCTATGCCCATGGCTGTTTTCCTCATGATATTTACCCAATGGTTGAAACACTCTTTTCAGGCCCCATCGTCTGTAGGGTACCAATAATTGGAGAGCTTAAATGAACAAGACACTTATTATCGGCGCTAGCGGACAAATCGGTAAAATGACCACCCAGCAGATGCTGGATAATGGCCAAGCCATCGTTGCGCTCGTGCGTGATAAAAGCAAACTAGCTGATATTTCCAGCGACAAGCTACAAATCGTTGAAGCCGACCTTGAAGAAGATTTTAGTCATGCCTTTGAAGACTGTGATCAGGTGATTTTCAGCGCTGGCTCCGGCGGTAAAACCGGCGCAGACAAAACCATGCTGATTGATCTATGGGCCGCCTGCAAAGCCGCAGATTATGCTAAAGCCGCTAATGTATCGCACTTTGTAATGGTAAGCTCAATTGGCGCGGATGAGCCATCTTCAGGCTCTGAAAAAATGAGACCGTATCTGGTAGCCAAGCACATGGCTGATGAGCATTTAATACGTAGTGGGCTCAATTACACCATTCTCAGGCCCGGCTCATTAAACAATAATGACGCCACCGATAAAGTACAAACTCAACGCCCAAGCAACAGAGACGACATGGTAATTAGCCGTGAAGATGTCGCTCATGCGCTAAGTTATGTTGTGGGTAAGACTGAGCTGAATGGCAAAATATTTGAGCTGTTTAATGGGGATAAAGACTTCGCCGAGGTCTTGAACTAGCTAGCTCTCTAATCGCTTTATGGCACACCCTTTATTTTGTGCCCTATACCATTTATAGGGCACAATTATGAGAAATACCCAGTCAAAAGAAACGCCACAAATTATTCATTAAGATATAACTCAGCCATTCCATCCAGCTGACTTTTCACCTCACGCCACTGCGGCATCACACCACTTAGCAAACGCCAAAAACGCTCACTGTGGTTATACTCCGCAATATGGCAAAGCTCGTGCAAAATCACATAATCAATACACGCTTTCGGCGCTTTAATCAGGTGGGGATTCAGCATTATATTCCCTTTAGCCGAACAACTCCCCCACTGCTTACTCATCGGCAGTACCCGAAAACTGGGAATACCTTCTACCCAAGTGGCCTTTGGCAATAACGCAGCCAATCGCTCATGAAATACACGCTCAGCTCGTAAATGATACCAACGCCTCACCATCGCTTTGACATGAGCTGACTTACGCTCATCAAAGCACTTGAGCGTTACCAATAACTTACCACGCTGCATCTTCACCATTGGCACCACCTCAGCATCTTCCAGCACCTTCAGCACATAACGACGTCCCAGATAAAACTGCATTTCGCCGCTCACATAATGCTTCGGCTGCACATGCTCCTGCTGAGCACGAAACTCCTGCAAAGCAGTATCAATCCACTTCGCGCGCTTCATCACCGCCTCATGAATATCCGTCCGCTCTGCATCATCAGGCGCATTCACCACCACTTCGCAATTGGGATGAACGTTAATCGTAAGCTTGCGTTTTTTCCCTTCAGCTAGCGGCTTACGAATAACACGATAAGTTACCGCCTCATCGCCATAGACAAAGCTGTACTCCTCATTATGAGCCTCTGTAGAACTAACCGACGTCATTAATGATAACCGGATACACCCAAGCGGATAATTTGAATCACATCCGCAATAAACAACTTCGCCTTATCAATACCAGCCACTTTAAATAAATCAGGTAATAATTTACCAGACACCTGTTTCTCCAGCTCTGACTGGTTAATCGAATACTCCGCCACCAATGCCGTCACCACCTCATCAATCTTCAGCGCAAACTCAAAACACTCATCCTCAGACAAGGGATTAGCATCGCCCAAATGACGAGGAAACAAACCATAATACGCCTGCACATGGCGCTTAATCTTAGGGTCTAAATCAGCAAATCGCGCCATTGGTAAGGCATCAATTTCACGCGCATTCACCTGCGCCTCAAGCTCGGCAAATAATAAATACTGCTTCACTGGCGCATCAAACATTTCCTTCGCATCTTCAATCGCCTGCTTTAACAACTTAGAAAAATACTCTTGCGCATATGGATCATCCGCCAAACCCTGCTCAATGGTTTTAGTCACGCGACCACTAATCACGTCCTTTTTATTACGAGCCTCATCATCACTCATTTCATCAGGCCTGGCACCTTTGCCCATATTGCCCACCAGATACACACCCTCTGGCTCTTCAATCCTTACTCCACCGATATGCTTATCCAACATCGCACGAATGCTTTCAGCATACTCATCATAATCCACTGTTTCCTCAGCATCAGCACGTACTTGCACCCGCAAGGATGACAACTCTTTTAGCGTCTTTTTATACAGCTCACGCTTCCCGTCAAAGCTCTTGTCCCCAAAATATGTCGCAGACTGTAAAGCAACCTTCAAACAGTTAGCAAATGCAGTGAGTGCGCCGTAAAAATCCTCACGTTTCTTTTGATTGGTATCCGTCAACAAGCCATCAATCGTGTCTATTTTCGGTGCTAAGGCTTGGCGTAGTGCCTCACCATCACTTTTATTCTTTACCCCATCAAAGATGGCCCACAGTGCGTCATACAAACCTGGCAGCTTCTTATACTCAGTCTCCATGCGGTTATATAAACCTTTCAGATCTTCCGCATCAAAGCCGCCCAAGGTACGCTCAGCCAAATCCTGATAGTCCGCAATCGTCGCATCCAACTCTTTCAAAATACCGCGATAATCAATCAAATAACCAAACTGCTTCTTCTCATGCAAACGATTCACCCGCGCAATCGCCTGAATCAAATTATGTTGCTTCAGCGGCTTGTCGATATACAGCACAGTATTTTTCGGCTCATCAAACCCCGTTAGCAGCTTATCCACCACAATCATCAAGTCCGGCCCACCGTCCTCTCCGAACGCTTTGATAATCCCCTTGGTATAAGCCTTCTCATCCTGACTGCCGACGTTTTCCTTCCACCAGTTCTGCACAATATCCGTGCTTTGTGTATCCACCGAATCATGACCCTCGCGGGTATCCGGCGGCGACATTGCCACCACAGAAGTGACTTTTCCAATCCCATCCAGCAGCTTTTTATATTGGATAGCAGACGCTTTAGAATCACACGCCAATTGACCTTTTAAGCCTTGCTGCTTGAAGTTTTGAAAGTGATCAGAAATGTCATAGGCAATCAGCTCCAAGCGCCCTTCGGTTTGGTAAATCTGCCCTTTTTGTGAAAATTTGCGTTTTAAATCCGTGCGCTGCTTCGCTGAAAGCTCATCGGTAATACGATCAAACCATGCATCAATCGCCTTATCGTTGGTGCTTAAATCAGGAATGCGCTCCTCGTACAGCAACGGCGTCACCGTCTTATCTTCCACCGCCTGCTGCATGGTGTAGGAGTGAATAATCTTCCCAAATTTGTTTTCCGTCTTATCATCCTTCAACAAGGGTGTACCAGTGAACGCAATAAACGCCGCCTTCGGCAATGCCTGCTGCATACGAATATTGTTCTCACCGTTTTGACTGCGATGCCCCTCATCCACCAGCACAATCATATCGGGGCTATCGTTAAAGCACTCCGGGTACTCAATCGCTGAACCAAACTTATTGATAATTGAAAAGATAATGCGCTCATTACCCTTACCAATTTGCTCTGCCAAGCGCCTCCCCGTAGTTGCCATAGCCGACTTTCTATCCTTATCCGTCAGCGCACCACCGGACGCAAAGGTACGCGCCAGCTGATCTTCCAAATCTACGCGGTCGGTTACCACAATCACGCGGCACTTCGCCAATGCCTTAAGCCAGACCAACGCCTTAGATAAAAACACCATCGTGAATGATTTACCCGAACCCGTGGTATGCCAAATCACCCCACCTTCGCGCGCACCCTTGCCATCAAACGTCGTCACTCGCTCAATCAATGCTTGGATACCAAAGAACTGCTGATAGCGCGCAACAATCTTGCCCGCTTTTTTATCGAACAGCACAAATAGCTTAGTTATATCCAGCAGGCGATCTGGACGCAATAACGACACCAACAAACGATCCTGATCCGTAATGACTAAATCGCCACCCGCGATGAGTGATAAATACTCCGCACGTACTGAGACAGGCCGATGATCAAACAGCAAATCCAATTGCGCCTGAGTCAGCGGTGTATTCTTAAGCCGCACCATCTGCGCTTCGCTAATAATCTCCTCTTTCCACTTGGCCCAGAACTTCTTAGGTGTTCCGCAAGTGCCGTACAAACCATCGCGCCCACTCACCGACAATACCAACTGGCTGTAAGCAAATAAATGCGGGATTTCATCAACCTTTTGATTGCGAATAGTTTGTGACACGCCCTCAATCACCGTCGGCTTACCCGCTTTAGACGAGTCAGGCCGCTTAGCTTCAATTATTACCCACGGTAAGCCATTCACAAAGCACACAACATCAGGAATACGTCTACCCGTGCCTTGCGCATTCTCGACTTCCATCTCTTCAGTAAAGTGGAGTTGGTTATTCTCAGGCGCTTCCCAATCAATAACCTGAATGGTCGGACTGGTCTTTTTACCATCAATAAACTCAGTCACGCTAATCCCGTAAGTCAAAGCATTGTAGAGTTTCTCATTAGCTGCTTTTAGACCCTCATTCATTGCAGGCGTCGCTAATTCATGCACTATTTTATCAATGGCAGCAGGCGACAAATAATGTGTCGCGCCCATAAAGGAAAACGTCTTTTGTTTCAGAACTACACGCAACACGTCCGGCAAAATCACACTGGATAAGCGACCGCGACGTGCTGAACACTCCGCAGGCGGAATGAACTGATAACCCAAATTAGTCAGCAAGGTTAGCGCAGGAATCTTGGCGCTGTGTTCTTCACGGAAGTTTGGGATTAAGTTATTCATAGCGAAGTCAGCTTAAATGAAAGGATAATTATTGATCGATTGTACTCTTTACAAGGCTTGATAACACCAATGAAGTATACTGCCCCAAAGACGTCATAAACGGATATCAAGGCCACTAATCATGCAAACACTGACTCGGACAGTTTTGAACGCCACGTTCACCTTATCAATACTCCTATTACCGACTTGTTACGCGGCATCTTACAAAGAAATATTTCAGCAGTTTCAGGCACAAAACGAGGGTTATGCTGAGTATAAAATACAGACCATAAAGCACATGAGCAACAACGCCATATACAGCTCTGTCGCAGCCAGTGGTGATGTAGATAGTGACGGACTCAATGACGCTATATTTGCGATTTATAAAACAGATGATAAACGTAAGTCGACCCACCGAACCGTAGTAATGAAAGGGCTTGAAAACGATCAATTCCAAACCTTACTAATCAACAAGCACATGGTCAGTGCTGACTTCTTTACTAGCCTAGATTTACGTATCAATGAAGGCCGATCATTCTCAGTATCGACTAACTCTGCTGGCTTTCCGTTACAAGATGGGGCGGGATGGACTAAAAAAGTTGAATTTGGTTTATCAGGCGAAAAGCTTCCTATAAAGAGATTATTGTATTTCAGCCCTTCGCTATCACAGAGTGCCTCTGTGCGACACGCATACACCTACAACTTTGATAAGTCTTGTTATGTGCGGGAATGGAATGACTCAGACAGTAAGACTGAAACAGGGAAACTGAGCCTTAAAGACACAAACACTCTCTACATGAATAACAACACCGACCCCTTTAGCACCAACGACCAAGATGACCTTGTTCCAGTTGCGATTGAAGGCAAGATAAACACAACCCCAGATCTGTCACCTAGTAAGCTTTGGAATTGTTAGCCTGTGTTTGCTTCGAGGTTACCTGTATTTGAACCGAGGTCACCTGCATTTGCTTCGAGGTCACCTGCATTTGCTTCGAGGTCACCTGCATTTGCTTCGAGGTCACCTGTATTTGAAACGAGGTTACCTGTATTTGAACCGAGGTCACCTCTCTGCCAACTTGTACCAAAACGCCATGCTGACGGTACAACTTACCCAGCACATTACTCACTTCTAATGTGATGCTGTTTTCGGGGGATAAACTCGCCATTCGATCTCTGGCAATTCAGCCAATGATTGCTGTATAAGTTCATCCACTTGCCGCCAGTCTAGCCCACCTAAACCACTCCCTAAAGCAGGTATTGCCACCGACTTCAAACCAAGGCGGCTCACTTCAGCTTTAAGACTATCAAGCCCCTGCTCAATGTATTCCAGCTTAGAATTACCACGCCAGTGCGCTTTGGTTGGAAAGTTGATGATATAAAACGGCGCGCTCACTGAGTTAAGTGAAACGACTAAAACAGAGCCAGTCTCAAGCACCTGATCATCACAAGCCTTTTTGTATACTGTAAAGTTATCAGGAAAGGCTTTCTTAAATTGCAGCGCCAAGCCTTTGCCCATTACACCCACCGTATTCACCGTGTTGATAATCGCATCTGCTTGATCATGCAAAATATTGCCTGTTTGATAGGTAATCATAATGGCATCCTGATAGACACTTTGACTGATTCAGAAGGCACACCCATTAAACTTCCTCCAGCTCACTATCCACTTTCACCCGACGTTTGCCCGTTAATAACTGCTGCATTAGTGCCTTTTTCTCTTGTTGAAAATGGGCAAGCTTTGATTCTAGGTGTTCGATTTCTTGATCGGCAGCGGTTAGGACTTGGGCTATTTTTTGTTGCTCTGAAGGGTGCGGTAACTTTACAGGCATCTTTTTAAACATCGGAAGACGAAGTGACTTCACTGTTGAACCAACCGCTTGGGATAAAAAATAATGGCTATAGTACCCGATATAAAAGTAGATAAACTTTGCGACAGCTTGATCAAAGTTCATAATTGCATATGTACGCTGATGTAAATCAAACTTTCCTTTGAAGTACTTAGGGATAAAGTTTTGACCTTCACCAGGAACAATGACAGCCTCTGCGTCAAAAAGAAAACGACTACTGGTTCTTATATCCTCGGAACGATCAAAAAAAGTAAACTCTCCATCCAAAGAAGAATCCTCTCGATTAGAGCTACCTGTTGTTATATAACTTATCTCACCTAATTGCACCTCTTCCCACTCCCCCTCAAACACCCGCCCCGTTTCAGGATTCACCAAACGCTTTTTACCCGTCAAACTCTGCTGCATCAGGGCTTTTTTCTGCTGTTTGCTGGCAGCGATCAGCTTTTCAGTAGTAGCGATGGCCTTATCCCATGTTGAGAGGATTTTGGCGATTTTGCGTTGCTCTGGAAGTGGAGGAATAGGCACAGGCATAGACTTAATTATTCCTGCGCTAAGGTTTTTTTGCCCCCCATTATTAGCCGACTCTCTCAAATTTTCATACTGACTTATTAGGTACTGAAAGTAATAATCAACTTCATTGTTACTTTTTAAGAGTAAAGCTGCACACGCCTGATTAGTCGATGCTTCTATACCTAATTTTGCCACCTGCCCTCTTGTCTTACCTTGCCCATACATAGCAATTAACAAAGTACCTTTTGGAAACAGTTTGGCCGAAGAATTTTTTAAGCCTTCTTCAGTGATGGCTTGTTCGGCCTTAGTAATAACACCAAACTTAACCTCTGATGTAGTAACCCAAGGAATACCACCAGCCCAATAAGAATCTTTCTTCCTACTGGGTGTTCCGCCAGATGTTACCTGTGCAATATCTTCAACCGTTCCTACTTTCCAGTCGCTTGGTACCATAAATTACATCCATCCTTTAGGGGTTTCGACAACTATTGCTTGGATTAACTCAAGGCTATTCATGTGCCCTCTCCAAGATTTTTTTGCTCCGTTAGCGTCGCTTCAACCTCACGCCTCAACTCCTCTTCATTGGGAAGGTATAGTTGATATTTTTGAACAAATAAGTTTTTGTCCATTCCATAAGTGGCGTACTCAACCAGTAATTCGTCCTTATCTTTACTGAGAATAATACCTATCGGTGGGTTATCGTCTTCAATGTTTTCTTCAGCCGCAAAGTACCCCATATACATATTCATCTGGCCAATATCTTGATGCTTCACATCATTAATCTTTAAATCGATCAAAACAAAGCAGCGCAAAATTCGGTGATAGAAAACAAGGTCAACTTTGTAATGAGTATTGTTCAATGTAATGCGGTATTGACGACCAACGAAGGTAAAACCCTTCCCAAGTTCTAGTAGAAAATGCTCCAAGTGCTCACATAAAGCACTTTCCAAATCTCGCTCACTGTAAGTCTCGCGTTCTGGCAAGTTCAAAAACTCGAATACGTAACTATCCCTTTGCACATCTTCAGGTGTAGCCACCAAGGTGTTTTTTTGGGCTAACGCTAGCACTTCTTCTTTATTTTTACTCGCGGCTAATCGCAAGAATAAGCCTGTTTCTTTTTGTCGTTTTAGCTCTCTCACGCTCCACTTTGCACCAATCGCTTGGTTTAGATAAAAGGCTCGCTCCGCATCATTATCTACCTTTAAAAGCTCTACATGGTGTGACCAACTCAAATCATGCGACACTGTCGCATGATTTGGGTGGAGTAAGTAAAATTGCCGGAAACGCTGTAAATTACTGAGACTAAACCCCTTGCCATGCTTCAGTTTCAGGTCATTACTTAAATTACTTAGTAACTGCTTTCCATACTCAGCACTTGTTTGACCTTGCTGTTCAAACTCAACAATATGCTGACCAATTTGCCAGTAGGTTTCAACCAAACCCGCATTAATCGCAGAGACTGTTTTTGCCTGACCGCTGCTGAAAGTATCGGAAATAGTGGTTAGCAAGACACTGTAGTTTTGATCCAGCGATTTACTCATAACCCAACTCCCCCAAATACCCCTTCATCTCCGTTTCCAGCTTCGACAACTCTACTTCCAAAGCCAACCGCTCAGTGCGCACCGCCATCAAATCAATCTCTTCCTCTTCTTCAAAGGTATCCACATAGCGCGGGATATTGAGGTTGTAGTCGTTCTCCTGAATCTCAGAAACGCTAGCGAGATAAGCGTACTTATCAATACTTTCACGGGCGTGGTAGGTATCGACAATTTTCTGAATATTCTCAGCAGTCAGCAGGTTTTGGTTCTTGCCCGATTTAAACTCACGAGAGGCATCAATAAACAGCACTTTGTTATCCGCTTTGCTCTTTTTAAATAGCAAGATCGCGGCAGGAATGCCTGTACCAAAGAATAGCTTTTCAGGTAAGCCAATCACCGTATCCAGCAGGTTTTCATCAATCAATTGCTGACGGATTTTGCCTTCGCTAGAGGCACGGAATAACACGCCGTGCGGCACCACCACACCCATGCGCCCAGTATCGGGTTTGAGGGTTTCGATCATGTGCGAGATAAATGCGTAGTCGCCTTTGGTTTTGGGCGGCACACCTCGACGGAAGCGGCCAAACACATCATCGGCAGCGTCTTCGTGTCCCCATTTATCCAAGCTAAATGGCGGGTTGGCAGTTACCACATCAAAGTGCAGCAGGCCGCCCGTATTGTCTTGCAGCTTGGGGTTGCGGATGGTGTCGCCCCATTCGATGCGGTGGTTGTCTTCACCGTGCAGGAACATATTCATTTTTGCCAGCGACCACGTTGAGCCAATCGCCTCTTGGCCGTAGAGCGCGTATTTCTTAGAGCCGCCGAAGTTTTTCTGTACTTGCTTGCCGCACTTCATCAGTAGCGAACCCGACCCACAGGCAGGATCGCAAATGGTGTCGCCTTCTTGTGGTTCCAGGATAATCGATAATAAATCAGAGACTTCAGGCGGCGTGTAGAACTCACCCGCAGACTTTCCACTACTCGCCGCGAAATGCTTAATCAGGTATTCGTAAGCGTTACCGATAACATCCAAGGTGCCCACGCGGCTAGGTGCCAAATTGAGCTTATCCTTTCCAAAATCTTCCAGCAGGTGCCGCAGAATATCGTTCTTCTGCTTTTCATCGCCCAGCTTGTCAGTATTAAAGCTGATGTCCTGAAACACACCTTTGAGCTTGATATTGGCTTCTTCAATAGCGTGCAGTGCTTTATCAATGCGCTCGCCATTGCCCGCTTCATAACGCGCTTCATACACATCCCAAAACGAGCAACCCTCGGGGATGTTGTAAGACTGGCTTTGTATCATTTCGGCGATTAGCTCGGGGATGTCGCCATACTCTGCCATCAGCTCAGCGAGTTTATCCCGATGTACATCGGAGATGTATTTCAAAAACAGCATGGTGAGGATGAAATCTTTGTAGATTGAAGGGTCTACGGTGCCACGAAAGGTATCGCAGGCGTTCCAGACCGCTTTGTTAATTTCGTCCTGATTGATTAGGGTGTTTGTCATTATGATCACACTTATAGCCACTGGGTTATTTGTGCTTCATTAATAACAAAGTTCACCGAGTTTAAATAGACATAATCCCAAATAGAGCCTTTCTAATTCTCCGTGAACTTTGCATTCACAACCTAAGCCAATTTTATCTCTGTTTGGCGACCATCCTTCTCCACAAACTTCAGCGCCGCCTCCAACGCATCAATCCGCTGTGAATAAGTATTCTCCTCTGCGACCAAGTCAATCACATGAAATTTCTCTAACTGCTGACGCGTTTGCTGATTGGGGCATAACAAAATCACCTCACAGTTAACTTCCTGCGCATCCTTTATGGCATTTTCCAGCGCCAGCCCAACCGTCACATCAATCATTGGTACATCGGTCAAATCAAGCACCATGACCTCATAATCCGCAATGCGACGGTGCTGGCGTGAGATGGCTTTCGACACACTAAAAATCATCGGGCCAGACAGGTAGAAAAACAGCAGCTTTCCTTTTGCCCGATCCAGTAAGGCGCGCTCATCTTCAGATAGCGGCACACTATTGCCATCGGCATCACTGATCGCCCGAACCTGACGCACATGCTCACGGCTCAGGCGCTCGATAATAATAATGTTCGAGATAAACACCCCAAGCCCAACCGCCACGATCAAGTCCACAAATACCGTCAACAGCATCACGCCATACATAATGGCCATCGCCGGAACGCTGACTTTATGCGCACGCTGAATAAAGCTCCAATCGAGAATATTAAACCCAACGTACACCGCAATACCTGCCAGTACCGCCATCGGAATCGGCTCAGTCAAGCCACCCGCAACCAACACCACCAACGCCAGCACTAAAGCACGAACCATACCCGACACTGGTGAACGAGCGCCGACCTGAATATTAGTCACCGTCCCCATTGTCGCGCCAGCACCTGGCAACGCCCCAAACAAACCGGAGATCATATTCGCGAAACCTTGGCCACGCAGTTCCTTATCGGAGTCATGCTCTTTACGGGTTAATGAGTCGCCAATAACCGCTGTCAGCAAGGTATCAATACAGCCCAACGTTCCAAGCACCAGCGCATCAATCACCATCGTGGTGAAAATTTCTAAGTTAAATTGCGGGATAACCAACGATGGTAAACCGGCCGGAATTTCACCAATGCGGCGAATGCTTTCGCTACTGAAAAACATGACCGAAATTAGCGTAACAACCAGCAAAGCGACCAATTGCGCGGGGACAAATTTTCGAAATTTCTTAGGAAAAAGGAATAAGATGGCCAAAGTCAGCGCGCCAAGCAGCAGCTCATTCGGCTTCATATTGGCAATGGTATTTGGCAACTCTGACAAGGTGCCCATGACCCCGCCAGACGGTGCGGCATGTCCCAACAAGGGTGATATCTGCAAGAGAATCAAGATGATACCGATCCCTGACATAAAGCCAGAAATCACACTGTAGGGCATTAAAGTGATGTATTTACCGAGCTTTAGCGTGCCAAGCAGGACTTGGAACGCACCCGCCATCATCACCACGGTAAACGAAATCGCCATGCCCGATTCGGGATATTTCGCGACCATGCTGGTGAGCACCGCCGTCATGATCACCGTCATTGGGCCGGTTGGCTCAGAGACCAGGGTCGTTGAACCACCAAATAAGGCAGCAAAAAAGCCCACCAAAATCGCGCCCCAAAGCCCCGCCTCCGCACCAGCGCCGGATGCCACACCAAACGCCAATGCCAGTGGCAGGGAGATGACCGCTGTAGTCACCCCGCCAAAGACATCACCCTTCAGATTAAAATCGTCAAAACGGTTTCCAAACAAAACCAAGCCCTCGTAGTCATTTTGCGCAACTGTAACGAATCAGGGTTTTGTTTGTCTATTACCTTGAACACAATGGTTGACACTGTCTTTACTTATAGTATTGGATAGGTGAAGTCAGTCATTTCCTCACTTATCTTCCACAACCGCTTCGCAGCGTCCATGTCCAGGCCCACAGGCTTGAGTGGAACTTCTTTACAATCGACAAAGTACTTACCTGTAACATCACGCACTTCATCACTTGCAGAAAGATAATTGGACGTCGCAGCGCCTTGCTCTGCCGTTTTAAACATAAACGGGAAATACTTAATCAAAAACGAGGCAATGGTCAGCACCCAACCTTTGTCTTCTGAGCCCAACATCGTCCTAACAGCACCAGGATGCAATACATTACAAGTGACACCGTGTGGCTTTAAACGCTCAGAGAGTTCTTTGGTAAACAGGATATTAGCCAATTTAGAATATGCATAACCCTTTAGCGGGTCGAAACTTTTAGTCGTTGGCAAGTCATCAAAATTCATCCCTTGCACACTGGCATAAATCATTGCAGAAACATTCACAATCCGCGTCCCCTTGTTCAGCAACAGAGGCATCAACATTCCGGTTAACAAGAATCCGGCCAGATGGTTGACCGCAAATAACTCTTCATAACCATCTTCTGTTTCGCGATGCACCGAGCTAGCGATACCTGCGTTGTTCTGCAAGACATCAATAGTGTCACCCCAACTCAAAATCTTTTCAGCAGCACTACGTACCGATGCCAAACTTCCAAAATCTGCCAACGCATATCGATGATCATCGCGACTAGAAACAACCTTTAGTTCCGCCAATGTGTTCTCGATTTTTAGTTGGTTACGCGCAACGATCGTGATTCTCGCGCCTGCTTTTGCCAACGCAATAGCGGAAGCTTTCCCAATACCTGCGGTCGCGCCGGTGATGACGACATGTTTTCCATCAAGTTTCATTTTTATACCACTTATTTTTAATTAATTGAGACGCTCTTCACATACTCACTTGGACTCACACCCGTCTTCTTTTTAAACAAACGCGAGAAATACTGCGGATATTCAAAGCCCAGATGATACGCCGTCTGAGAAACCGAGGCATTCGGCGCCAGCAACAGATGCTTTGCCTCTTCGACCAAATACAGATTAATCTGGTCGATTGCTGTTTTACCGGTTGCCGCTTTCATACTGTCACTCAAGTGGCGATGACTGACGCGCAGCTGTTCAGCGATCCACTCCACACTCGGAATGCCGTTTTCCTGTTGCTGCCCACTTTCAAAGTAGTCGTTTAACACGTCTTTAAAACGAGTCACCAAGTCTTTATTCAGCACTTCCCGATTCAGAAACTGACGCTTATAAAAACGATCCGAGTATTTCAGCAGGGTTTCCAAATGCGAGATGATAATCTGCTTACTAAACTCATCCTGATTATTGTGATATTCCAGCTCAATGTTTTTGAAGATCGACTTAATGGTTTGCTCTTCTTTGGGCGAGAGGTGCAAGGCCTCATTCACGTTATAGTTGAAGAAGCCATAATTTTTGATCTGTTTGCGAATATCTAGGCCGTGAATATAGTCCTCATGAAACGCCAGAAACCAGGACTCCGAACTCACCACGATGTCTTTAACGATATATTCCTGATCCGGCGCAGAAAACAGCAAGGTACCGGTATCACAATCGTACTTGGTTCGGCCATAAATAATTTCACCGGACACAATCTTCTTCAGGCTAATGAGATAAAAGCGATTGCTAAAGCTCATTTCCTCACCGGATGCGACACAGCTTTGAATCTCATCCGGCTTCAGTGTTTTATGCCCGATACTAAACAATGGGTTCTCAGGCTCTGGTAAACCCTGAGCCTGAGAGAATTCTGAGATGGTGTTAAATACGATATTTTTCATACTTATCAGGATACGGTCAGTAATAGCTTGTGATAGGCATCAACTCTGGCGTGTGCCGTGCCATCCACCAGCAAAATTACAATCAACATCGCAATCGCGGTAATAAAGCTGGCCCGCCAAATCGGTGTGCTCATAAAGGCAATCCCCAGCGCGCAAACGATAATGATCGCAGGAATCGCTTTAAACACAACCGTTTGGTATTCCTTCAAAGTGCTTTCGACGCGGGCGATTTCAGTCTGTAAAAAGGCCAGTGCATCACTATTGAAGGCGGTTTCAAAGGCGGAGATTCTGGTCACATTAGCATAAATCAGCCCCAGACCAATAATCAGCAGTACCACGCCAGCGACCATGGTTGGAATCACGTATGACTTGGCAATCTCAGACTTTCCTAAGTACCAAAAACTCACGCTACCGAGCAAAAACATCACACCAAACACAACGAAAAAGCTCGTGGAAAAGACCTCCGCTCTTGCCCAGTCGGTCGCGGATTTTAATAATTCAATATCACCTGCTTTCATTTAAAGCTCCCATTTAAAGCCAGTAGCTTGTTCTGATACGTCCCATAACTTTTCTGCAACTGGCTTATCCAGTGCATGTGGCTCTATTACGCAATCACCGACCGGGCCAACCCAGTCCATCAGTCCGGTTGGGCCATAATAACCACCCTCATCCAGATCCTCTTCTGTGGCACACATCAGCTCAGGATACGCGCCCTTCTCTGCCGATTGCACCAGTGGTGACAATGCCATTAAACCAAAGATGATCCGGCTGGTCAGATTGCCGCTGGTTTTAATCAATGAAGTTGCAGATGAACCGGGGTGACAGGCGTAGACTTTCACATCGGTCTTACCGGCTTTTTTCAGACGGTCCTGTAGTTCATACACACACATCAGCTGCGCTAATTTACTGTGACAATAGGTGTTGTTTTGGTGATAGTTTTTATCCCAGTTCATGTCATCAAACTGGATGGTTTTAATGCCCATTTTGTAACCTTCACTGCCAACCACCACAATGCGCCCTTTGGATTTCTCAATCAGCGGGAACAGCATGCCTTGCAAGGTGAAGTGTCCGTAGTGATTAACGCCAAGCTGGCTTTCAAAACCATCCACGGTGAATTCCTGTTTTGGCACCTGCGCAATCGCCCCATTACACATCAGCGCATCGATACGCGGAACGGTTTTCAGCACTTCTTCTGCGGCTTGTTTAACTGAAGCCTGCTCGCCCAGATCCATACGAATGAATGACACATCGACCTGATCACCCAGCGTTTCTTTTAAGGTAGCGATGGCATCAGCTGACTTTTGTGGGTTGCGGTTTAGCATCACCACTTTAGCCCCTTTGGACAGCAGAATTCTGGATGCTTCAAATCCTGTACCGCTATTGGCACCGGTGATGACAAATACTTTTCCTGTAAGAGAACCGAGGCGTTCCGGTGTCCAGCCCTGCTTGCCAAACTTGTTGTTATTAGCCATTGTTTAAATCCTTCATCTGTAAAATTTCAGGCTACAAATATAGAGGATGAAGGTGGTAACGCCGTTAAACATTTTGGGGAAAGACGTATACATTTCGGTAAAATCTCTCAATAATAAACTCATCTAAGAAATGCCAATAATCCCGCCCTATGTCGACAATAAAAAATGCAGAGCAGCAGCGCTTAAACGAACACTACTCCCACAAGAAAAAATGGTTGGAATGGGGCCCTTACCTCAGCGAACGCCAATGGGGAACTGTGCGCGAGGACTACAGCCCCGGCGGTGATGCGTGGGATTATTTTCCGCACGAACACGCCCGCAGCCGCATCTATCGCTGGGGTGAAGATGGTATCGCGGGGATTTCAGATCGCCATTGCGCGGTTTGTTTTGCGGTAACTTTATGGAATGGCAATGACCCTTACCTCAAAGAACGCCTGTACGGTTTAACGGGGCCGCAAGGTAACCACGGCGAAGACTGCAAAGAGCTGTACTACTATCTGGACAGCACGCCAACCCACTCCTATATGAAACACCTGTATAAGTACCCGCAACAAGCTTACCCCTATCAAGACTTGCTGGAGACCAATCAACAGCGCAACCGACAAGAGCTTGAGTACGAAATACTGGATACCGGTGTGTTTGATGACAACCGCTATTTTGATGTATTTACCGAGTACGCCAAGGCCGATGAAGAAGACATTCTGGTCAAGATCACAGTGCATAACCGGGGACCGGAAGCGGCTAACATTACCGTCCTCCCTACCCTATGGCTACGCAATTTATGGAGCTTTGGGCAAACTGAGCGTGAGCACAATATCACCAAGAACTCTGAGAATGATGACTTCGGCTCGGTCAAGCTCACTCACCCAAAATTGGGCGATTACTACTTAGCATTCGACACGCCAGATCAGTGGCTATTCACTGAAAACGAAACCAATAAAGACAAGTTATATGGCCAGCCAAATGCAACGCCATACGTTAAAGACCTGTTTCATGACGCCGTAGTTGAAAACGACTTTAGCCTGACACAAGCCGTTTCACAGGGTTCGAAATTTGCCCCAATGTTTCAACAAAGCATCGATAGCCAAGGGCATATCGAAATCCGTTTACGTTTCTCTAAGCAGCAATATACTGACACGCCACTCACTGACGAATTTGATGCAGTGTTTGCATTAAGACAGCAAGAGGCTGATGCCTTTTACGCGCCATTTTGCCAGAAACAACAAGGCAAAGACGCCGCCAATATTCAACGCCAAGCCTTTGCCGGAATGCTGTGGTCTAAGCAGTATTACAACATCGATATGGAGACGTGGATAAAAGGCGATCCCGGACAAACACCCCCACCCAAAGCCCGTAAAAAGGGGCGCAATAAAGACTGGATGACCCTCAATAACGAAGACATCATTTCAATGCCAGACAAGTGGGAATACCCTTGGTATGCGGTGTGGGATCTGGCGTTTCATACCCTACCGCTGGCCATGATCGACCCTGAATTTGCCAAGAAGCAGCTGATCATGGTGCTACACGAATGGTATATGGCACCGAGTGGACAGATTCCCGCGTATGAATGGCACTTTTCGGATGTGAATCCACCAGTACATGCCTGGGCAGCTTACAAAGTTTACGAGATTGATAAAAAGAAAACCGGCAAAGGGGATATCACGTTTTTAAAGCGCGTGTTTAACAAGCTGTCGCTTAACTTTACCTGGTGGGTGAACCAAAAAGACCGCAGCAATAACAACGTGTTCGAGGGCGGCTTTTTAGGCTTAGATAATATTGGCGTGTTTGACCGCAGCAAAGAAATTCCCGGTGGTGGCCACTTAGAGCAAGCCGATGGCACCGCGTGGATGGCCATGTTCTCACTCAATATGTTGCAGATCGCTTTGGAGATTTCCACCGAAGATAATGCCTATGAAGACATGTGTACCAAGTACTTCGAGCACTTTGTGTACATCTCAGAATCGCTGAATAAAATGGGCCATGACTGGGTTGGTAACTGGGATGAAAGCGAAGGCTTTTTCTATGACATTCTGGCCTTACCCAAAGATCAATACATTCCGATTAAGGTCAGATCTTTAGTAGGCTTGATGACGCTAAACTCGGTATTGGTGCTAGAGCGCGAGAAGTTAGACAAGGTTAAAGGCTTTTACGGCAAGTTAAAATGGTTCTTTAATTACCGCCGTAAGCACAATAAATACCGCGTGTTAGAGGAGTTAAAAGACGATGGAGACCTGCTGCTATCACTAGTGCCAAAACAGCGACTAAAGAAACTGCTCAGTGCCTTACTGGATGAGAATGAATTCCTAAGCGACTATGGCATTCGCTCCTTATCCAAAAAGCACAGCGAGCCATACAACATACACATAGAAGGCCAGCACTTCTCTGTTCAGTACGACCCGGCGGAGTCCACCACTAACTTGTTTGGTGGCAACTCCAACTGGCGCGGCCCGATCTGGATTCCCATGAACTTTCTGTTTGTGCAATCGCTCATGGAGTACCACAAATACTATGGCGATGAGTTCACCATCGACTGCGCCATCAATGTGGAAAGGAACATCAACCTCAAAGAAGTCAGCGACGACATCAACCAGCGCTTAGTGGCAATGTTTAAGAAAGATGCCGATGGCAATCGACCGATTCATGCGCTCCACAAAGACACCTACAGCGACGAACACTTTGAGGATTTAATCCTGTTTTACGAGTACTTCCATGGCGATAATGGCCGTGGCGTTGGCGCGACGCATCAAACCGGCTGGACGGGTTGTGTGGCGTACTTGCTGGATGGGAGACCAAGTTAAGCCCGAGTCCGTATTACTCATCACTAGCCATCGGCCCTGCTTCAGGTCGTTAATTACATCCTCTGGAGTGCGGGCATTTTTATCCGCTATGTATCGGACTTTTTAATGTATTCAAAAGTGCCTGCACCATCAAACTCTCTGACTTTAATGCCATGGGTTTGTTCGGGAGCTACCATTCTTGAATTTATCGCTACTCTGATACCATCGTCCCGTATTTGGGTATAATGCGTAACGCAATGACACACACTGCAAGAGTGATAGGTACGTGTTTTATCACCCCATAAATACGTGTTTGTCATTTCGGCACCCACTACTTTTACTTGCTCTTTAAAATAGTAAGCCCAAATCGCTCCTATACGATAGCAGATAGAGCAATTACAACTTGTGACTGTTTCTGGAACTAGCTTTGCTTCCAGAGAAACCTTACCACAGTGACATTTAGCTACGAACATTGCATATTCCTTTACTTTAACTTGGAGCTACTAGGAAATTTCTTCGTCAAATCAGCTTTGTTCAAGATGCTTTGGAAGCCGGTAGCGCCAGTAAAGCATCACTAAGAACCCGGTAAACGCACCACCTAAAAGAGCTGAGTGCGCGACCATAAAACGGCCAAACGGCGAAAAGCCGGTGAGTTGAAGCACTAAGTCGATACTGATTAATCCGAGAACAAAGTACTTCGCTATTATTGGGAATGGGATGAATTTAAACGACACTTTTGCATTTGGAAAACGCATAGCAATTGCAACGATTACCCCATATAACGCGCCTGAAGCACCGACGACCTCTGTGCGGTACATCCGAGATAACGTATAGACCGTTTCTTGATAAATCTCACTCCCTGAGAGGGCTTGAGAACTGCTTTCAAGGGCTTCAATCGTACTGACTAATGCAACGCCTGCAGAGTACTCGTAACTCTGTACCAAGGTGTAGATTAGCCCTGAACCAATACCCGCCAAAAAATAAAGCGTAACAAATCGTTTGCTGCCGAGCGCACGCTCTACAATGCAGCCAAAGAAAAACAGCCCCGCCATATTAATGATGAGATGCATCACGCCATGGTGCATAAACATGCCGGTGAGGTATTGCCAAACCGCGAATTTTTCGTTGACCGGTAAATACAGCCCAAGTATTTCGGTCATCTTATACGGTATTACACTGTCCAGTAAAAACAGTGCAACATTGATGACGAGTAAAATACGTACTGCGGGTGTCATTCTATTCATGGCAGTCAAATTGACCAGGCTGATTATTTTCATTTTTAGCAGTACGTCTCAGAATATAAAAGCGATGATTCATCTCTACTTAGAGAAAACAAGTTTCTTGTAACTAATCTGTCATCACAAAATGTTTTTGGCAATAGGTGCTACCAAATGTTCATTGCCTATAGTTTCTAAGGCTGAGTTATTGTCGACCAAATCTGTTATCCATAGAAAGCGAGCTAAACCTAAAGTATTGAGACCTTCTTTCAACGAATCTCTCCATACAACGAATTCTTTACCAGAAAGCAAATAAGTACCATCTCGCTCATCAACGGGCGGCCTCACTAAGTCTTTGAATTCGCCAAGTAATCCAGCGAACTCAATAATGCTTGGTCTTAATTCAATGACATTATCAGTCTTAAGTGTCTCTGTAATTTCATTAGCTATTACAGCCAAAGCATCAAACGTTTCTTGTAAATAAGGCTCCATCTTCAGCTTAATTTTTTCTAAATGGGCATAGGCAATTTTCTCGCCAACTGTGTTTACATCAACAGACTCAATACGAACTACATCAGCAAGGTGCTCGACATGCTGGTATAGACTATTGTAAGCATCTACAAACCGCTGAAAAACCAACCACCCTTTGGATTTATCCCAAACAGGCAGTGAGAGCTGATTCCAAGTTTCGTCTGGCACAGGCTCAGGTATAAATCTCCATACCTGCTCGCTCGCATCTTCTGCTGATAAGTGAGCTGTTCTGATCCCCATGTTGAAAAAAACCGATTGATCAAGGCTTTTTCCAGCAACTAAAGGCACAACAATAATCTTACTCCAGTAATACCCCATCGTTTCTTGTCTAACTTTTTTATCGTGATCAGGTTTGAGCGAATCAACCAAGGTTCGCCATATAGTTTCAACGGCTGGTATGTAATCAATTGCTGACTCTACATCCAATGAAATCCAGAGTGCCCGCTCCTGCTTCCATCGAACATCTTCACTGAAAACACTTGCACTAATACCACTCTTCTTTAATGCTTTCAGGCCCTCCTGCAACCTATTTAGAGTAGGTATCAAGCAATCTCGAAGCTCGCTGTTTATTTTGGATTTAACTCGTTTTTTATTCGAAACAGTTTTGATGATAGGAAAGTCATTAGGATATGCAAATTTACACCAGTGATATAACAACCCATGGAGATCTGAGAATTCTCGTCTTCGAAATTCTTCTGTAGAAATGCTCTGGAATACTTGCCTCTCAAGGTCTTTTTCGTGCCGCTGAAGAGCTTCCAATTGCTTAAGTCCATTAATACCATTGATCACCGATAAAGAAACAGAGTTCTCTGATACTCCCACTTCTTCGGCTGCTGCTATGCATACCTTTCTTTTTAGCTCAGAGTCAGCCATTCGAAGCCCCATTATTAAAACTACAGCTTGTTGAGACTGTCTCAAGAAATCCCCTATAGCATGCCTATACTTGGTAACTGACTCAGAAAAAGGTTTAAGCCGTTCCAATGCTGCAAAGCGAGTAGATAAATCATTATTATCATAATTTCCTCCCCCGATAAAACCCCACTCATCAACAGCGACTCGCGGCAAAATGAATTCATTAGTAGTCGCACTTATTTGCTGAATCCATCGGTCAAAGCCTTCAAATAATTTTTCGTGTTTGACGTTCTTCACGCGTATCGCTTTATCGAGTTGGCTTAGCCCGTTTTGAACACCTTCTCTCATTGAGTTAACAGCATCAAAATAGTCTTGCCAACTTTTAGGCCGAAGTCTAAGCTCGGCAACACCACGGGCTAAAGCATTAAAACTTGGTAGCCAAGGTAGCATGATATTCTCAAGTGGCATTTTCTTCATTGATTCATCGAAAGGCACATTAATGAGTGAGAACAAATGCCCATACCCATTTACACCATAATGCTCAAAGCTTGGGATGCAGCGATGTAAGACTTCGACCCTTTCAACAGATAAAGCGTTAACTACATGACTATCTGTTTCGTCATTAGTCTTCTTTTTTCTCTCAAGAAAAGAGGCCTTATTATCAAGGTCAATTAAGTAGTGCCCCGTCAAAGAAGCATCATCCTCAACTAACGCGATAAAACCTGATTCTTGCTGTAATTTAGCTTTGAGGACTTCTTGATTATTTTGAAACCAATCTGTATACAAGTTCTCCGAATACACCCTAGTCGCAATTGCATACAGAGCGAAAGAATAAATTGGAAGACTAGATAAAGCTTGATTTAACAAGCTTTCAGAACCCCATTGATGCTTGTTTTTTACTCTTAAATGCCCAGCCCAAAACATCACTTCTGCCATTGCGGCAAACTCTATGAAAGAGTCAGGTGATGTCGGTGTATGTGAAAGGCTTTTGATCCATGCTGAGAACTTATCGAAGGCAGCTTTTTTATCTGACTGTAGCTCTATTAGTTTATCGGATGCTTCACCCATTAACTCGAATCGAGAGTTGATATCTCTTAATCCTTCAAAAACTCCAAAACCTTTTTTCCCAGTTACTCCCGCAATATCCCAATCCAACATAATCCACCAGCCACTTCCAACTCGTGCATGAGCATCATTAATAACCTTGAAATTTTCATCTATGTATTCGTCCAACCCAAGCCATTTTAAAGCCACTCCAACACCGCGAATACCAACCCAAGAATGAGGGGTAAAAGCTGATAGAGCCGACACTATTTCGTCAGAAAATTCTGACTTACGAGAAAAAGAGCAAAGGAGAAATAGCTCCAAATCACTTTCATCTAGCAAAGAAATAACCTCGCCCGCTAAACTATGCCAAGGATCAAATACATCATCTAAAAACTGCGAACACATGATTTCACTACGTATTGCATGAAAGCCTTCTACAAACTGACCATCATCGGATTTGCGCAACAAAAACTCGTTACTGAATAGCTCTATCGTCCTTTTTGGCTCGCGCAATTCACAATGCGCAACAAGCTTCTTCAAATCAATTCGTGCTTCATACGCAGAAGCTACGGCCACAAGTTTTAGAAGCTTTAATTCGTTTGGATTCAATTTCCCTGTTCGAACATCTTCCTGCAAGGACACAACTTGTTCTCTAATTTTATGGGCTAATTTTTCTTCTTGTGTAAGAAAATAGACAAACTCAAAAAGTGTCTTACGCTGCCCCAGTTGCGCCCAAGCATCATCAAAGTTCAAATATGCCTTTACTGGTTCATGATGGCTCAACTCCGAAAATAGACGCTCCCCTGTTTTTTTATCAAAATTCAAGGCTACTTCTGAGAAAGCAAAATCACTTACAGATACCTGAGACTTAAACCAATCCTCTTCGCGGATGGTGATTAAAACCCTCAGTTTTGGAATAAAGGCAATTTCGCGTACAAACTCTAACCAAGCTTTATCGCCAGGCCGCACATCGAGATAAAGTAAAGTGGGAACATCAATAGCTTCGGAGTGACCACTAAGTGCTTGTGCCATGTGACGGGCATGCTGAATATCTGTTGGTCGCAATACTTCAAATCGAAAGTCATTAGGTACATAATCAGCGATGTAACGATAAGCAAGTGTTGTCTTACCTTGCCCAGATGCTGCTCTGATAATGACCACGTTGTTTTCCAAAAATCGCTCATGGATCTGCTGAAGCAACTCTGTTCTTCGAACATCCAGATTATTCGCGATATGAACAGGGCGGACTCGCCCACCTTTGTAGAACTCTTGTTTTTGTTGTTTAGAGCAGTCTGCATGTTTCATAGAAATAGGCAAAATTGATGTATTCCACTCTGCTTCATGAGCAAGGCGTTGCGTAAGAAATCTGCCAACTTCTTCGATTTTTTCAATCGCATTGACCCTGCTAATATTGAGCTGTTGTTCTGATGCGCTCATCATCCACCACATCAGGTTCTCAAAGGCTTGCTGAGGACTACCAGATGTCACAGTCTCTTTTAATTTTGCTAAAATGAAATTTTTTAGCTCGGATTCTTCTACCTTTTTTGATGTTATCTGTCTGAAAATATCTTCTGTATCTTTAGCACTAAAACCTTTCTTTTTTAATGTGCTAATAGCCCGTTTAGGCGTAGCTTTATTATTATCAATTGCAGATGACAACTCTGGGCCAAGATTACCAAAGTGTGCAAGAGTCACCTCTACCATGGATTCTGGGCGGCAATAATTTATTATTCGGCTAAAAAATACTGACTTGAAATTTGAAACTGATAAGTCACTTGAATAGTCTTTAACTTGGATAACTTCAATTAGATCCCCACCTGAGTTTCGGACTGCCAAGTCCTCTTTCCCCTCTGGTTGAATAATAAAGCCCTCCGGAAGGCCGTCATCAAACAAACGAAATAAGCAGTATAAAACCTGCCTTCTATATCCACGATAAGTTGCAGTTGGGTCATCATTAAAATCACTCATACCAACTGATACCCCAACGCCAAAACCGCACTATTAACCCCATAAAGCGCCAACACATCCCGCAACCACAATCGACAACCATGATCCTTAATGTGGTGATCACTAGAACAATCCACCTGCCACTGTCGCAACACATACCCCGCCATTGCCGCCCGCATTTTCAAATGCAATACCCCATTCACCATTCCATAATCGCGTTCAATAACCTCTGGGTGAGGCCGATCAGGGTGCGGAACAATATCTAGCTCTACAACGCGGTTCCATTGATGATCCTGTTCTGGCAACTCGTTCTTAGCCAGCAAGCTGTCTGCCAATAGCTGCGTAGATTCCATACGCGTAAACACAAAGTCCCTGAACTCCCCAGACTTCCGGTCAAAAGCTCGCACATGCCAGCGTAGTCCATCATTCGCCAAAGCAAACGGCACAATTTCTCGTGTTGATAGCCCGCTGGAATGTGAGTAGTAGCGCATCTTCACGGCTTTGTGCTGATGTATCGCCCGAGTCACCGGAGCCAAAATATCTGCGGAAGGTCGATTCAACATAGGAGGAAGTGCACACGATAACAAAGCATCTTGCATCTGACCGATGCCATCCCCGAAGCCACGCGATAACATCAGAAGTACACGTTCAATGTTGTGTTCAAATAAGGGGTTGAACGCTTTCCCTAATATGTAGGTTTTACGGCTGCCTTCAAAATCAATATTGTCGGGACACTGTTCACGGTAAAGCGTGAAGTCACGGGTTGCTGCGGCTGGCGCAATGCTGAAGCGCTCCATGAGATCTTGCCTGCGTATATCACCGAGGAAAAATAAGCGAAACTCGATATAAGCCAGGCGTTCCCGTTGCGCTAAACTGGAGTTGCTTATTTTTTCAGACGAAGAATTGGTAGTTGGCTGTTTCATGTACAACATTATGCTTTTCTATATTTTACAATACAAGCTAAACGATTATGTTATATCATCAATTTGATGACAGTTTAAAAGATCAGGGTCAGGTTATGAAGAAAGAGCAGTTATATGAACTAACCTCAACGTTTGAGGTGCATGCGCAAACTACTGAAACTGAGGTGGAATTCTGGCTGGCTCGCGACCTACAACACCTGTTGGGTTATGCCGAATGGCGAAATTTCACCTTAGTGATTAGCAAAGCCAAGACCGCGTGTGAGGTAACAGGTCACGCTATCACAGACCACTTTGTTGACGTCAACAAAATGGTTGAACTTGGGTCGGGTAGTACACGTGAAGTTGATGACATTATGCTTACACGCTATGCCTGTTACTTGATCGCGCAAAATGGTGATCCACGTAAACAGGAGATAGCTTTTGCCCAGACTTACTTTGCTATGCAAACTCGTAAAGCTGAGCTGATTGAGCAACGACTGTTAGCAATGGAGCGTGTATCCGCCCGCAAAAAACTGGCTGAAACAGAAAAAGAGCTTTCCCAAGTCATTTATGAACAAACCGGTGAAAATAAAAACTTTGCGCTGATTCGCAGCAAAGGCGATACCGCATTATTTGGCAAGCCGACCCAATCAATGAAGGTTCAATGGAAGGTTCCCGACAGCCGTCCTCTAGCGGACTTTGCACCGACAATTATTCTGAAAGCCAAAGATTTCGCAACAGAAATAACCATTTTTAACGCTAAATCCCACGGAATGGGAACGGAATCGGCAATTTCCAATGAACATATTACTAACAATAAGGCGGTTCGAAATACATTGGTCGAGCGAGGCATTCATCCTGAAAACTTACCACCCGCAGAGGATGTCAAAAAGGTAGCGCGTCGTCTTAAATCTGAAGAGAAAAAATCGCTCAATAAACCAGATGTGCTAGATGGGGATTAGTAGTTCGGATTTTCGATCCATTCTTTATAGACGAGCTGAACGCTTGGCCGTTGAACGACTTCATTAGCAATGCGCTTGATATTGGGAAAATCATCGAGGGACGGATGACCCCTAGCCGGTCGTAGCCAAGTAGTTAGCATGAAAAGATAAATATCCGCAGCACTGAACTGGTCGCCAAGCACCCATTTATTACCCGCAATCTGATCATCAATCACTTGCAAGGTTTCCTGAAGCCGCCGATTTCCACGACGCTGCGCTCCAGGCTCACCCTCGGGAGTATCAGCAAAGCGATCAGGGTAGTAAGTAAGCTGAAAGGCGTTCTGAATGGAGCTGGAAAAGTAGACCAGAGTCTGGAGATACAGCGCCCGCGTCGGCGCATCAATGGCGGGAGCCAAACCGGCTTGCGCATGTCGATCACACAGGAACACGGTGATCGCGGCACACTCGTACATGGCTCCATCATCCCAAACCAGAACCGGTGCCCAGCCATTGGGATTGATGGCCAGTTGCTCCGGTGGGCAAGGAGTGATTCTATCGACCGATGTCGGAATTAATTCGTAAGGCGCGCCAATCTCCTCCAGCATCACACGGATGCACATAGACGCGCTCTTGGCGGCGTAGAACAGTTTGTACATCTTCGTATTCTCCTAATGGGCCTAAGCGTCGATAGAATCTGGCCATTGGTAAAAAGTTTATGCCTATGATCGAACTCAGAGGACCGCTTTTTCATCATCCCGAAGCGTTAACACTTCAAAGCCAGTCTCTGTCACTAAAATGGTGTGCTCCCATTGAGCAGAAAGCTTCTTATCTCTGGTCACGACGGTCCACCCATCTTTCTTCGTTTTTACTTTCTGCGAGCCTTGATTGATCATTGGCTCGATAGTGAATGTCATTCCCGCTTCAAGCACCAACCCTGTGTTGGCTTTCCCATAATGAAGTACCTGCGGGTCTTCATGCATTTCTTTGCCAATGCCATGACCACAATACTCCCGAACGACACTATAACCCGAGGACTCAGCATGTTTTTGGATTGCATGGCCAACATCACCCAGCGTTGCTTTAGGCTTTACTGCCTGAATGCCTTTCCACATCGCTTCATAAGTCGTTTTAACTAAGCGCTTAGCTTCTGGGCTGGTTGTCGCAAAGGTATACATTTTACTTGAGTCGCTGATGTAACCATTTTTCTCTAAGGTGATATCAACATTTAGAATGTCTTTGCTTTTCAATTGATGGGTATTATTTGGCACACCATGACACACTACGTCATTGACGGATGAGTTCAGCGAATATTGATAGCCATACTGCCCCTTACTCGCTGGACGAGCATTTAAAACATCCACAATATAGCGCTCAACCTGAGTATCAATCTCTAAGGTCGTCATACCCTCACAGATAAAATCATCCAGCATTTTAAACACTTGAGCTAAAAGCTTGCCTGACTCCCTCATGAAGTCAATTTCTGCATCCGTTTTTATCATTGCTTCATTCATGCACAAGCTCCGCAATCGTGAGCTTTTCTTTTATTAGCTGTTTTTTGATTATTTCATGGTAAGTCAGTGTCGGATTGAGCTCAGCCAGCATCCCTATCTTCATCCAAAACTCGGCTTGTGAGTTTATAGATCTGGACATTACATTACTCGACTTCCTGATTTCTTCATGCAAATCGTCTGATATTTTCACTATTCCCATTATATAAACCACATACGAAACGTATACGCATCATATGCTCGTGAAATTTGGATGTCAATCAGCGCTTAGTCCCGGTAGCGCTTCATAGCTCGGCACATCATCTAAATTTTTAGACCAGTTTGCACAACTACCAACAAAGATTTTAGCGGTAGGCCTAATGGAAATTGAGCTATCCAGACTTCCTGCGGGAACCACCACACTGTCAATACTTTCAGTAACCGTGGGAAGTGCTGACCCGCATTGCTGACAAAAGCTTTTTACATGCATGGAGTTTGGTTGCTGGTAAGTTTTCACATCACCCTCACCGTGCAACCAAGTCAGCGCGCTGGCTTTAGCAAACAGGTTAGCCGCATGCGCAGAGCCAGTATCCTTTTGGCAACGGGTACAGTGACACAAAAAGAAAGACTGGAAATCGCCTGAAAGCTCATATTTCACACTGCCACAAAGGCATGAACCTTGATATTTATTGCTCATAAAGCCTCCTTGCTTTTGATTAGACCTCTATAACCGGAGTCGCTTTGTTAACGGCCTACACTTCGCTGTAACCTCTCGTGTCCACCCGATGCAATTTCTTCGAATTTGTAATCGAGTTCAGTAAAAACATCCCAACGACCTTTTCCAAGATGTAGTGCGGCAAGATCAACTACCTTTAGCTCGAGTGATTCTACGCGCTTTCCTTTCCATAACTTATCTGAAAGAGCGATCAACAACTCTTCGAACGAACAATCCATTTGCTCCCATCGCGCATGGGACATACAAACCCTGGCTAGCCTAGGAGAAATACCCCTCTCTAAAAGGATCTTTTCCCCTTCTGGTTCGTGCTCCGAACCCAGCCCTGTCATTTCATTGATATAAACAGTTTTCCCAATATCATGAATCACTACACCAGCTCGAACAAACTCAAAGTCCAATTCGATGCCAAGACTACCAACTGCTTCGATTAAAAGATCTGCCGCTTCCCCTACGAGGGTTACATGAGTCTTTAAATGCTCTGGAGCTCCAAGCTCATCAATTAATTCAAATGCTTCTTTTCTTGAATTTGGCATTTAATATCCTTTGGCAGTTAACACCTTGCTCAGCGGAAAAATGCGAGCGCGAGCGAGTATTTTTTTCCGATACAGCAATTTGTTAGGCACTTGTATGACGTATCATTTTATTTGCTGTAACAGTTATTCCGTTATATGTTGTTTCAAATTCGTCTACAACCGAAAACCCAAACTGCTCATAGAGTTTCTTTGCAGGCATATTTGATTTGGCAACATATAAACTAGACTCTCCTTCTATCTTAGATAACAGATGCTTAAATAATTTTCTACCTACTCCTTTTCTTCTTCCATTAGGGTGAACAAATATGGCTCTTATTTCAGAGTTAAAAACTGCACCATAAGCCATAACACCATTATCTTCATATACGTAGATTTCTGACTCTTGAAACTCAGCTAAACGTTTTTTGTCTTTATCTAAAGGTAGAAATGTAAAACTCTTACTTTCATATAATAGCTCATCGAGTTTTGACTTCGAGTAAATATCTAATATTGTCGAATAATCATTTTTTTTGAATTTGCGAATTTTCATAATATGCCTAACGCCTATATCAGCCGACTGCAAAAGTGGGGTGACGTAGGAACCCTGCTTTTGTTAGTCGGATGCATGTACTTGTTAGCCATTTTTTAAGTAAAGCTATAAATCTCACTATCTTTAAAATGAACTGCAAAACCATGTTCATCCTCCCAAGGAATTTCAAAAAAAACACTGCAATAACTAGTTTCAGATTCAAAGTCATGAAAATAAACTTCAGTTAGTTTAGCTTTTTTATAAGTACACTCCTCATCAAAGCATCCAAAGTGAATTTGGTTTGCTTTTGTATTACCATGTTCTTTTATAAGCTCATCTGGCACACAGCCATAACCAATATTAACCATACAAGTATTGTAGTGCTTCCAAATTTCTGATTTGATAACTTGTAGATTGGAAGTATCAATTCGTAAAAAGGCATTAATACTTTCATCTATCCTTATACTTACATCTTCATTGTTTTGTCTTTGATCATGGTAAACTGATAGCGTTACTTCCTTATCAAAGAGTTTTGAATATATAGTTTTATTCATATTCTTAGCCCTTAGCTGACAAAAGCGTTAGATTATTTTTTTAGAATGCCGCTATCAAAAGCAATTTCAAGCTGTGCCCTAATTGTAGCCCAGAGCTCCGAGCTACCTTTAGCAATACGGCTGTTAACATCCATAATCATATTTTCCGATATATTATTATCTCTCCAACTATGAGCATTGCCATGAAGATTATGCAATATAGGTGGAACTCGGTCTATCGCCTTTGCATAAATTGAATCAGAAGAATCGCCTGCCTCAAACTCTAGCCAAAGTGCTTCGTATTCCGGAGCAATATCAGATGGGAGTAGGTTTAAAATCCTCTTAAGCCCAGCATACTCCTCTTTCTTTACAGCTTTTGTTTCAGATGCATATATTATCGTGTCTCCCGCGTCAATTTCACAAAGGTCGTGAATCAGAAGCATCTTTATAACGCGATCGATATTGATTTCATCATTTGCATAGTCCTTTAACATCAAGGCCGATATACAAACATGCCAACTGTGCTCTGCGGAATTTTCGTAGCGCTCAAGCCCAACAGGCTTTGTTTTACGCAGCACGCCTTTCAGCTTTTCTATCTCAACAATAAAACTAAGTATGTTTTCAATCGGACTCAATCTGGAACTCCCGAAAATCTAACGCCTTGCTAAGCGGAAAAATACGAGCGCGAGCGAGTCTTTTTTCCGATTAAGCAACTTGTTAGCATTACTTCTTACTTAACTTTCGTATAATTTCTTCTAATCCCTCTTGTCCAAACAATGATTTGAGGTTTTTCTTAACCTCAATCATTTCTTTTTCTGTAGGTGGTTCTTCTTTTTCTACAGGATCAAGAATTATAATTTCATTATTCTTTAGTTCAGTAATTGTGACATCGACAACTCTTTTATGTTTACTCTTAGGCTCTATATCTCCATCCTCCAACAATAATTTATATGAGTAGTCTGTTTCTATTACTTCATACGGACCTATATAGCTAAACCCATCATTTTCTTGTAAGAAGGTGTATTCATCTCTAGTTATATAAGCAATAGTTGGAAATGTATCCATATCAACATATCCGTAAAAAAAAGAATTACTTCTTATTTTATGACACTCCTGAATTTGATTTAGAACATCCCATAGTTCCTGATAAATTCCACTTAAAGAATTGATTATTTCAAAACTATACTTATCGCTTAATATAATTAATTTTATTTTAGAATCATCATTAAGACTTACTGCCTGAATATTTTTTATTGATATTGATTCTCCAAAAAAATGATTTAAAGCCTTTTTTACATATGCTTCTAAATCCTGAGGCTCATATGTTTCCCAAGGTTCACATTCATTTTCAAAGATTTTTTCTTTGGACAGATATTTTCTTATTTCTTGATCATTCATAAAGTTTTCCAAAGGTTTACTTATACTAACGCCTTGCACAGTGGAAAACGACGAGCGCCAGCGAGTTGGTTTTCCAATGCTGCAACTTGTTATATTATTTGATTTCATTTACCTTTTTTCAACTAAGTATAATGCTTTTTCGTAACCTTCTTGCCTAGAGATGTATTCTTTTATTGAGCGCCATAAGGTCAATAATAGTTCTCTATAACTCCCAGTATACTCAAGTTTTAAGGTTTCTTTATTCTCGTTATAACCGACTTTAACAAAGTATATTTTAATTTTTACTTCTTCACCGGAGGGGATAAAACTCCATTTGTAATAATGAGGCTCCAAGTGCAGCCATGCTTCAGACTCAGTGTTATTTAAAAAGCATTTTTCAATTGCTTCTATAAGTTCACTTATTGGTTCTCTTGGCACATCTGATGCGTCAATTTCTACTTTTGTATCACCTACGGAAATATCTATAGGTAACCAGCCATTTTCTTGAACATGAAATTTCAATGTTAATTTATCGTTCATAGCTTTGATTTAATATAACAGTATGCTATACGGAATCCAAAAACCTGATTTCCGCATAAGTTAAATAACATAGCCATATTTCACCCACCTACGCCTTTGATTTTGATTTTGATTTTGATTTTGATTTTGATTTTGATTTTGATTTTGATTTTGATTTTGATTTTGATTTTGATTTTATTGATACTTACCTCTCTGGTTCTGTATATACCAGAACTATACGGAAATTTACCACATTTGTTGAACTGTTGACCACTTATATAAACTTAGCTAACTAAACTGGCTGCTAAACCACCTCCTCTGACAACAAAAACATCCAATAAAATTTCACGTCTACCCCCAGAAAAACCAACAACCCTCACCCCATTTTGCGTACCATGCCTGCTTTACTCAAGCGACACTAAAACCAATAGTATGAACCACCAACGCGTCATTATTACCAACCCGGACGACGTCAAGCGTACCCGCCGGTTTATTATCCGACTCGGCAAAACCATGCACGAATATGGAACGCACTCCTACCGGTTGGAGCAGCTACTGACCGAGACCACCTACCTAATGGGTCTCAACGGTGCCTTTCTCATCACCCCAACCACCATGAACTTTGTGTTTTGGGAAGATGGCTCAGAAGATGAGATTACGCACATTGCCCGCGTGCGCCCTGGCGGGATCGATCTCAACCGGCTGGCGCTCTCTCACGATCTGGCCGAGCAAGTCATCGCTGCGCAGGTGAGCTTGGATGAAGGCATTGAGCAACTCTCACAAATTCGCAACTCGCCCAACCTGTACTCCACCGCACAAGACTTTTTAGCGTGGGGTATCGCCTCCGCAGCTTTTGCCGCGCTATGTGGTACCGGTATGTTGGATGTGGTCGCGTCCCTGTTTGCGGGTTGGATTATCTTCTTTCTGGTGCTGTACTCCGGTCGCAGCGAGCGCATGGAGGAGATGATTGAACCCGTCTCTGCCTTGTTAATTGGCTTTCTGGCCAGTGCGGCCGTGGCGGTGGGGTTTCAGATCAATATCGGCATTGTGATTTTGGCCGGTATTATTACCTTTATCCCCGGTCTCTCGCTCACGCTGGGCTTGCGGGAGCTGGCGGCGCGCGATTTGGTATCGGGCACGGCGCGCATTATGGATTCCACCATGACCTTGTTTAAGCTGTACTTCGGTGCGGCTTTCGGTCTGGCGCTGAGTACTTTATTCTGGGATATCGAGCCGCATACGGCTGAGCCATCCATGGCCCCTTGGGTGCATTATCTCGCGGCGCTTAGCTTGTCTATTAGCCTATTGGTTATCTTTAAAATCCGCGCCAGCGATGCGTTCTGGGGGATGATGTCAGGCATTATCGCCTACCTCGGCGCGGAGGTTGGCAGCCATTATTTTGGTGCCGAGCTGGGTGGTTTGGTGGGCGCAATGATCGTTGGCCTCTACGCCAATGCCTATGCGCGCATTAAAAACACGCCCTCGCATATCGTACTGCTGCCGGGTATCGTCTTGCTGGTGCCGGGCAGTAAGGCGTTTATGGGCTTAAATAGTGTGATCTCAGGGCAGGAGATTTTATCCAATGCCTCGAATGGCGCGCAGATATTCCTGACCTTTATGGCGCTGATTGCCGGTTTGATGTTTGCAAACGTGCTGTTGCCACCGAAAAATCGTTTGTAAATTTATCTGGCGATAATTGATAAAACACAATGATTCGCACTTGCCGTCATTCTAGGATGATCCCTTAAATTTCACACTTTAAGGGATTAATAATGAAACAGTGGCTATTGCTTGTAAGTTTAACAACACTCTTAGCGGCCTGCGGTGCAGATGACAAACAAGCTGCCGCACCCAAAGCGGATAAAGCGCCTGCTGCGCAACCCGCACCAGCAGCTGAGCCCGTGGCTGAAGTCAAAGCACCAACAGCCGCCGAGTATGACAAAGCGGCATTGGTTGCCGATGCTAAGCTGGCAGTTCAAGCGCTGGGTGGCAATCTAAAGAAAGAGCTACAGTTAGCGATGAAAGCGGGCGGCCCACTCAATGCCATTCCGGTCTGTAATGAAAAAGCACCTGAAATTGCCAACACCGTCTCTGCTGAAAAAGGCCTGCAAGTCTCACGCGTCAGCTTGAAAAATCGCAATCCGGTGATGGGTAAAGCCAATGACTGGCAGAGCGCCGTATTGCAAGACTTCGATACGCGTAAAGCCGCTGGCGAAAGCCCCGATACACTGGCATTCACGCAAATCGTTGAGCACGACGGCAAGTCGGAGTTTCGTTTTATGAAAGCCATTCCAACCGGCAGCCTGTGCTTAAGCTGTCATGGCGCTAGTTTAAAGCCTGAAGTCACGGCTAAAATTGCTGAGCTGTATCCTGAAGATAAAGCCGTCGGTTATAAAGAAGGCGATCTTCGCGGCGCGTTTGTTGTAGTGAAAAGCTTAAACTAGAAACCAAAATCGCCGGATCAACTCAATGATCCGGCGATTCTTTTGTCTCAAACGCTTATGCGCGTTATGCCGATGGCGCAGCAGGCCCACTGGCCGCAAAGGCCGTTAACACCGCTTGCAATGCCGCCGTTGAAATATCTTCATTCACCGAAACAGCCGTATGCGATTGGCCATTCACACTCAGCCCGATACACGCTTGCGCTAAGGATTTCGTGCCGCGAGATAAGGAGTGCTCATCGAAGTTAGTCACTTGAATATCCAAACCATAGACTTGCCCCAGCGCATCGCACAACGCTTCAACCGCGCCGCCGCCCTGCCCTTTAATCACAGGCCCTGCATTGCCCAGCGTAAACTGCGCGCGAATCTGACCGGCTTCGGTTTGTAGCTCATAGCGATCTAAACGCCATTCGGCTGGCGACTGCACGAAGTGTTCTTCATACAAGGCTTTAATCTTCGGTGGGGAAATCTCTTCACCACTGGCTTCCACCGCTTGCTGCACCACACGGCTCAGCTCAACGTGCATCCATTTTGGCAATTCGATGCCATAGTCACGCTCCAATACTAAGGCCACGCCGCCTTTACCGCTCTGGCTATTAATCCGAATCACCGCTTCGTATTCACGGCCAAGGTCAGCTGGATCAATCGGCAAGTAGGCCACATTCCATTTTTCTTGTCCGTGTTCTTCGTGGTACTTAATCGATTTGCGAATCGCATCCTGATGGCTTCCGGAGAAAGCGGTATACACCAACTCGCCGGCCCAAGGGTGACGCGGGTGCACGGTCAACTCGGTGCAGTGCTCGACCACATCAATAATTTCCTGCACATTAGAGAAATCCAACTTAGGATCAATCCCCTGTGAGTACAAGTTCATGCCCATGGTCACGATATCCATATTACCGGTGCGCTCGCCATTACCCAGCAAGGTGCCTTCGATACGATCTGCGCCAGCCATCACGCCCAACTCTGCCGCTGCAACGCCGCAACCACGGTCGTTATGTGTATGTAATGAAATGCGTACCTGATCGCGTTGCTTTAACTGGCGACAGAAGTATTCAATTTGATCGGCGAAAATATTCGGCGTCGACATTTCAACCGTCGCAGGCAAATTGATCACCACACCACGCCCATCTTCAGGACGCCATTCGGCAATCACTGCATCACACACTTCAACTGCGTAGTCCATTTCAGTGCCGGTAAAGCTCTCTGGTGAATACTGGAATGCCCACTCAGTCTGCGGATACATTTCTGCATAATCACGAACATAACGCGCACCAGCCACGGCAATCGCTTTAATGCCATCGCGATCCAATCCAAACACTTGCTCACGCTGTACGGTGGAGGTGGAATTGTAAACATGCACAATCGCCTGCTTCGCGCCTTCCAACGATTCATAGGTACGCTTGATTAACGATTCGCGCGCCTGCGTCAGTACCTGAATGGTGACATCATCAGGAATCATATTTTCTTCAATCAACTTACGCACGAAGTCAAAGTCAGGCTGCGAGGCCGATGGGAAACCGACTTCGATTTCTTTAAAGCCCATTTTGACCAACTGCAGGAACATGCGGGTCTTCTTTTCTACATTCATCGGGTTGATCAGCGCCTGATTACCGTCACGCAGGTCAACGCTGCACCAGTCCGGCGCTTGCGTGATTTGCTGGTCCGGCCATTGACGGTCAGTCAATTTGATCGGAGTGAACGGGATATACTTATTGTGATCAAACACAGCGATACTTCCTTATGAATGAGATTATGTCGAGGGACATAGTATAGGCCTGTGTGTCAGCAATGAATCAGCGTATTTATGACTTTTTTCAGTTTATGCGCAAGCAATCACTACAATAGCCGCTATACTTAAACAATAATTGCGCAACTGGAACAAACCATGCAATCAAACATCAACCTCGATCGTTTTGATTTAAAAATATTGCACGAGCTGCAGCAAGATGGCTCGCTATCCAATCAGGACTTGGCCGAGCGCGTGGGGCTAACCGCTGCGCCTTGCTCCCGGCGGGTCAAACAGCTGGAAGAATCCGGCGTGATTGCAGGTCGCGTGGTGCGGGTTGATGAGCGTAAGGTCAATCTCAGCATTATCGCCCTACTGTATATCAGTATGGATAAGCACATTCCTGAGCGCTTTGAGGTGTTTGAGCGGGAGATTCGGAATATTCCGGAGGTAATGGAGTGCTACATGATTACCGGTAACAACGCCGATTATCAGCTGAAAGTTGCCGTGGCCGATCTTGATAGCTATTACGAGATTCTGCTGGGGAAGATTACCCGCATCGAAGGCGTCAGCGGGGTGCATTCATCGTTTATCTTACGCAAGATCGTCGATACGACGGCTGTGCCATTGCACTATGTAAAGCGTAACTGATGTACAAGTGCGAACACGCCACTGTGATTAAAGGCTAACGACTTAGTGCTTAAGCGTACTCCCTGAAAGCTGATCGGATTACTAGGGTATTTTTTGAGCGGAGCCTTGTGTGGCTTTCAAATCTTCTTCGATGCGCTCCAGCGTGTTACCAATGCGCTCGAACTCGTCATTGTAGTTGGTCTGGTAGACATAACTTGAAACCATATCTTCCACCTCTTGTGCATAAAAGCCAATCAGCGGTAGATTGGTAAACAGGCTAAGTACCCAGATGATTAAGGCAATCACAATGGACGCACCGATCACCGCGCCTAAGCCGCGAAAGATACCGGCTACAAAGTTCACCCAGATCACACGCCAAGGGCTGGAGACATACAAAACGAAGTTTTCCATACTCTCAGCTGCACGCTGATGGTGCGTCGTGGAATGCGTTTTTTGTTCTTCACTCATAAGCTTGCCAAGGGCGGTTTGGAGCCCAAATTATAAACCATAATCAAAACTAACCCTCAGGAAAAAAATAATTAAGCCTCCTTATACTTAATGCATCTAATTATTAGTATTTGTTATTATAGGTACTTGAAGCAACCTTACAAAGTGTGTAACTTAATAAGCATCAAACCTATCCCGAGGATCTGAATTTCGATGAGCAACATCAAAGGTGCGGCAGTTCGCTTCGAGAAAGTCCAAAAGAGTTATGATGGCGAAAATCTAGTCGTTAAAGATCTTAATCTGGATATCGCTCCCGGTGAATTTCTGACGATGCTGGGCCCCTCGGGCTCAGGAAAAACGACTTGCCTAATGATGCTGGCAGGTTTCGAACCCGCCACTAACGGCGAAATCTATCTCAACGACAAGGCAATCAACTCGGTCCCGCCCAACAAGCGCGGCATCGGAATGGTTTTCCAAAACTACGCCTTATTTCCTCACATGTCTGTTGCCGAAAATCTGGCATTCCCACTTAAAGTTCGTGGCAACAATAAATCAGATATTGATACCAAAGTTAAGCGTGCGCTCGATATGGTTGAGCTCGGTGCTTTTGGTAATCGACGCCCTGCGCAGTTGTCCGGTGGACAGCAGCAACGTGTGGCCGTTGCCAGAGCCTTGGTATTTGAGCCTGAGCTAATCCTGATGGATGAGCCGCTTGGCGCACTCGATAAGCAGCTGCGCGAGCAAATGCAATACGAGATCAAACACATTCACGAAAACCTTGGGGTGACGGTCGTCTACGTGACGCACGATCAGACTGAGGCGCTGACCATGTCGGATCGCGTGGCCGTGTTTGAAGCCGGTATTATCCAACAATTGTCTCCACCGGATGAACTCTATGAAAGCCCGAAGAATTCATTCGTGGCGCAGTTCATTGGTGAGAACAACAAGCTAACCGGCAAAGTGAGCTCTATCGATGGCCATTTGTGTGTCGTGGAAATGGACGATGGCACAATGCTGAAATCCGAAGCCGTGAATATTGGTGGGGTCGGTAGTCGTACCACAGTATCGCTGCGCCCTGAGCGGGTTGAGGTAGCACCTGAGGAGCCGATGGATAATCAGCTGCAAGGGACAATCAGTGAAATTTTGTATCTGGGCGATCATCTACGCATTGTGATGAACGTTGCAGGTAATAAAGACTTTATCGCCAAGGTGAGAAACCGTGGTGAGTTAAGACCGTTGAAAGCAGGTCAAACGGTAACCGTAGGTTGGGCTTCCGGTGATTGCAAAGCGCTTGATCCGGTTGCATAAGAGACAACGTTAGCATTTGGCTTCGGCCAGGCTCGCGTGTTTATGTATCCTGCACATAGCAGGAACAAATCTTTAGGAGTAGAGAATGGAATTAAAAGCAATAATGACCAGCACTGTTTTAAGTGCAAGCTTGATCGCTGCAGCATCTGCACAAGCTGGTGATATTACTGTTGTATCCTGGGGTGGATCCTACACCAAGTCTCAGGTTGAGGCTTATCACAAGCCTTGGATCGAGAAGACCGGCAACGAAATTAAATCCGAAGACTACAACGGCGGTATCGCCGAAATTAAAGCTCAGGTTGAAGCGGGCAATGTTAGCTGGGATATCGTCGATGTTGAGCTGTCAGACGCCGTTCGCGGTTGTGACGAAGGCTTACTGGAAACGATTGATGCAACAGCTCTGCCTGATGGCGATGATGGCACCAAAGCTGAAGATGACTTCATCAAAGGAACCTTGCATGAGTGTGCCGTTGCCAACATCGTTTGGTCGACTATCTTCGCTTATGACAAATCTAAGATCGAAAAAGATGGCCCAACAACCATGGCTGACTTCTTTGACCTGAAAAAATACCCAGGCAAACGTGGCCTACGTAAAGGCGCCAAAGTAAACCTTGAGTTTGCTCTGATCGCTGATGGCGTTCCTGCTGCTGAAGTTTACGAAGTATTGGCAACACCAGAAGGTGTTGATCGTGCATTCGCTAAGCTAGATAGCATTAAAGGTGATGTAGTTTGGTGGGAAGCAGGCGCACAGCCTCCTCAGCTTTTGGCTGATGGCGAGGTTGCTATGACAACTGCTTACAACGGTCGTATCTTCAACGCAGTTGCTGGTGAAGACAAGCCATTTGAAATCGTATGGGATGGTCAGATTTGGGACTTGGATCTTTGGGTAATTCCTAAAGGCGCGAAGAACAAAGATTTGGCAATGGACTTCCTGAAGTTCTCAACAAGCACAGTGCCACTAGCGGCACAGGCTTCTTGGATTTCATACGGCCCAGCGCGTAAGTCTTCTTCACCATTGGTTGGTAACTATGCAACTAAAGAGTCTATCGATATGGCTCCACAGATGCCGACTAACCCAGACAATATGAAGAACTCAGTACAAAGTAACTTCGAATTCTGGGCAGACAATGCTGACCAGTTGAACGAGCGCTTTAACGCTTGGCTTGCTAAAGGCTAAGTTGCAACACCGATAGTCATTGCGCGGAGCAGCCCGCTCCGCGCAATCTGTTAACTTCAGGGATCATTGGGTATTCCTTCAACCAGAGACTATTCATGTCAGACCCGACTTCACCAATTCTTGGCGCCGATGGCGTACCCCTCAAAACAAAACTGGCACGTACCACCAGAACCCTTCGCTGGAAGGCTTTCTTGCTGACCGTCCCCTTGGTTTTGTTTATCCTTATTACCTTTGTTTTACCCATCGGACAAATGCTTTACCGATCGGTGAATAACACCACCGGCACCGATGTACTTCCGCACTTTGCTGAAGCCATTCAGGAGTGGGATGGACAAGGTCTGCCGGATGATAAATACGTTGAGCTGTTCGTTAAAGATCTGGTACTTGCCAGAGCCAGTCGCGAAGTTGGTAAAACGGTGGGTAACCTAGCCACCCGTGTTAACTACGAAATGCCCGGCTCGCGCAGCCTGATCACCTCGACTGCGCGCAAAGCCAAAAATATTAAAGAAGGCCCCTATATGGACGCCTTGATTAAAGTGAATAAGAAGTGGGATGACCCCGCGCTCTGGCTCACTTTACAACGTGTATCCAAAGATTTTACGGCGGCTTTTTATCTGGCAGCGCTCGACCGCAAGTATGATGATAAAGGTGAGATCGTCATGGCTGACGAGCTCTACCAGATCTACGTACCGATACTGATGAAAACACTCTGGCTCTCTGCCGTCATCACCATCATCTGCTTCTTACTCGCTTTCCCGGTTTCTTACTTGTTATCCACGCTGCCACTGCGCGCGTCTAACCTGTTAATGATACTGGTCCTGCTGCCCTTTTGGACTTCATTATTAGTCCGAACCACCGCTTGGATAGCCATGCTGCAGACGGAGGGAATAATCAATGACTTCCTCGTGTTCCTCGGCGTGATTGGTGACGATGGTCGAATCCAGATGATCTATAACCAAACCGGTACCATTATTTCAATGGTGCACATTCTCCTGCCATTTATGATTCTGCCCTTGTTCTCGGTGATGAAAACCATTCCACCGTATTACATGCGTGCCGCTAAATCGATGGGAGCATCCACCTCTTACGCTTTCCGCAAAGTGTACTTCCCGCAGACGGTTCCGGGGATTGCCGCAGGAACGCTATTGGTATTCATTCTGGCGATTGGTTACTACATTACCCCTGCGCTAGTGGGTGGAAACGACGGCTTGCTGATCTCGAATCTGATTGCTGATCACATCCGCAAAACGCTGAACTGGAGCTTAGGTGCAGCACTCGGAAGTATTCTTCTGATCGTCGTAATGACGCTGTATTGGATTTATAACAAACTTGTCGGTGTCGACAAGCTGAAGTTCGGTTAAGGGGGCAGAATGAAAAACAAAAAATCATTTATTACGCGTCCCGGCACCATCGCCTTATTGATTGCGACGGCGCTGGTATTAGCGATTACAGGTGCGATTTCGGTCGCAGTGGTCTTCCTGATCGTGTTTGGTATTCCGCTGTATTACATGGCCGAGATGCCAAGCTATACCACCACAGCGGAGAAAATCGGCAAGTACTTGTTTTTAACCCTGTGCTCGATGATTTTCATTTTCCTGATCACACCGATCCTGATTATCATCCCGCTGTCATTCAACGCTGAGCCTTACTTCACGTTTACCGAAGGCATGCTCTCGCTTGATCCTGACGCCTACTCGCTGCGCTGGTATGCCGATATTTTCCAATTCGGTATGTTGAATCCACAAGGCACTGAGAACTGGTGGTCGGAGATGTGGAATCAGGCGACATGGGTTCGCGCTGCGCGTAACTCCTTCTTCATTGCGTTGGTCTCAACCGTACTGGCAACCTTTTTTGGAACGCTGGCGGCATTGGGCTTATCACGTAAAGAAATGCCTTATCGTGCGGCGATTACCAGCTTACTGATCTCACCCATGATCGTGCCACTGGTTATCACTGCAACGGGTATGTTCTTCTTCTACTCGCAAAAGGACTTGTTCCCGTTCTACCCGAATGGCTTAGCGAAGACGTATCTGGGTATTATTCTGGCGCATGCGACCTTGGGTATTCCCTTTGTCATCATTACCGTGACAGCGACTTTGTCAGGCTTTGATCAATCGCTGATTCGTGCCTCACAAGGCATGGGCGCCAGTGGCCCAACCACCTTCTTTAAGGTGATTATGCCATTGATACTGCCGGGTATGATTTCAGGTGCCTTGTTCGCCTTTATCACCTCGCTGGATGAGGTGGTGGCGGTTATCTTCCTCGCGGATGTGGATCAACGAACCATTCCACGTCAGATGTTCTCGGGTATTCGTGAGCAGATCTCGCCGACGATTCTGGCCGTTGCAACCATACTGGTCGTATTGTCTATCGGATTGCTCAGCGCTCTGGAACTTCTGAGAAGACGATCAGAGCGCCTAAGAGGATTGGCTCCAGGTTAATTCTTCTGGGCCTCAATCAAGGCTAGTCGAATCGCCTCTTTCAATTTATCAGGCGTTCCGATATCGGTTAGCGGCTCTCCGTTCAAAAAGAACGAGGGAGTCGCAGCCACCCTGGCACTCTTCGCACTCTGCAAATCAGTCGCGACCTTTTCCTTCACTGCTGCTGACACCACGTCTTTAGCAAACTGCTCTTTATCCAGTCCCAAATTTGCTACAAAGCCATCAAACACTGGCGTCACATCTTTCAAGCGTGACCACTGCTGTTGCTGGGCAAACATCAAATCATGCATCTCCCAGAACTTACCCTGCAACGCCGCTGCTTCAGCATAATAAGACGCTTCCAGCGCGTGTGGGTGCGTTTGAGTGAGTGGGAAGTGGCGATACACAAAGCGCACACTGTTTTTGATGGGTGGCCATGCTTTGGCAATCACATCACTTTGCGCACGACACGCCGGGCACTGCAGGTCGGAGTATTCAATCAAGGTGACTAAAGCATCCGGATTACCCTTTACATGATCGCCTGCAACCACTTCAGAAACAGTCGGTGGTGAGATCGCCATCATGCGAATTACTGCAAATGCGATGATCGCGATGAGAATGATGCTTCCACCCAAAATCATCTTTTTCTGATTGGCGGCCTTCTTATCGGCCAGCGCCTGTTTTTGTTCCCGAACTTCACGTTGATGTTGCTTCTTATTCATTGTTTATCGCCTGACTGGTTAACTGTTAAGGTGTGGGCAGAATGTATACTCTGCCCCGTGTGAGCACAAGAAAGCCCTATTTCAAACCGATTGCTTTTAGGCGCTCGTCCAGATAGCTGCCGGCGGTGTAATCATCGGACAATTTCACTTCCGGACGCGGGTGCAAAAATAGCGGAATCGACAAACGTGCTTTACGACGATCGCCACCTTCCGGATTAATCACACGATGAGTTGTTGATGGGAAATGTCCACCGGAACACATCTGCAACATGTCACCGACATTCACCGCGATATTACCAGGGTCGCAATCCACATCATGCCAGTTACCTTGTAAATCCTTCACCTGTAAGCCGGGCTCCGTACTGGCCACCAAGCAAGTAATCAGGTTGATATCCTCATGCGCCGCCGCACGAATGGCACTGGGCTCTTCATCACCTTGAAGTGCTGGATAGTTCAGAATGCGCATCAAAGTACCCGGACTTTCACGCACCATTTCACTCAAGCCCATCGAGTAGCCTTCGCGAACCTCTTTAGGGCTTTGCTGCTCAACCCAATCCAGTAATTCAGAAGCCAGCTCACGAAGTTGTGAGTACAAACTGTCCGTATTTTTTTTCAGATAATCCGGGCATTGTCCCCACGGATAATAGTGATAGAATTCCTTGAGATCCTTTTGAGCAACCCCCTTGGCATTTTCACTTAAAAACGGGAAAAAGCCATCTTGCGACTCAGGATCAAACTTGAACGAGAGCTTGGTATCGCTGGCAAAAAAGCGTTCCCAATCTGAATACACCTGTCGTAACAACGCCGCATCAATCGGGTGATTTTGTAAGATAGCAAACCCGGTGCTCCGTAGGGATTCGGTGAAATCTTTAGCCGCAGCGTCAGCTTGATAATCAACTTTTAAAACCTGCATAATATTCTGTGCCTCCGTGGGCTTTTGGCTTAGTCAGCCATGATAGAATATTTTCTTAATAAATGCGTCACTAGGAGGGAGGTCTCATGAAAGTCTTTAATTTTGGCTCAATCAATATCGACCACATTTACCGCGTTAATCATTTTGCGAAGCCCGGCGAAACACTCGCCAGCGACAATTATCAAATGATGTTGGGCGGCAAAGGCGCAAACCAATCCATTGCACTGGCACGGGCAAAAGTACTGGTACAACACATTGGACGAATCAGCTTTCACGACGAATGGATTTGTCGCAAGCTGCAAAAAGACGGCGTTGGGGTGTATTGTCTGCAACACGTTGACGAACCCACCGGCCATGCCATTATTCAAGTGAGCGATGAGGGTGAGAACTCCATTTTGCTATTTGGCGGTGCTAACAAAGGCTTCACCGAGTCTAATCTGGCGGAGTACTTAAGTAACTCAAGGCCCGGCGATTGGCTGCTAATGCAAAATGAATGCACCCATACGGCGGATGCACTTAGGCTGGCCAAGCAACACGACATGATCACCGCGCTAAACCCCGCGCCCATGACCGATGAAATCAAAGCCTTACCGCTGGACTTGGTGGATTATCTCATCGTGAATGAGATCGAAGCGGAGCAATTAGCCGATACCGAGGGCTTAACTCGCGATCAGCCGGAAGCCCTATTAGAACACTTGCACCAACATTATCCCAATATGAAACTGGTGTTGACCCTTGGCGCTCGCGGAGTCATGTACAAAGACGCCACTCAGATGGTGTTTGTACCGGCGCAGAAAGTCGAAGTGGTGGACACCACGGCAGCGGGTGATACCTTCATTGGCTACTTTATCCAACAAATCATCACCGGACACGATGTAAAGACCGCGCTGGAAGTGGCGACTCAAGCCTCAGCAATTACTGTGCAGAGCCTCGGTGCCTCTGCTAGTATCCCAACCCTACAACAACTCATAGACTTAGGGGCGATTCATGCCTGATAAAATAATAATTGATACAGATCCCGGCGTTGATGACGCGATGGCGATCTTTTTTGCACTTAACTCTCCAGAATTGGACGTGCTCGGACTGACCACTACCTTCGGCAATGTGTCGGTGGATATGGCAACCGATAACGCACTGCGCCTACTGGAAATGATTGGAAAAGATATTCCGGTTGCGCGTGGCGCATCCACCCCCTGGGCGCAAAACCTGCTGCCCTACCCTGACTTTGTACACGGCGCAGATGGCTTTGGTAATGTAAATTTACCAGCCCCTAAAGGCAGCCCGATTGAGCTGACTGCAGCGGAATTTATCGTGCAGCAAGTACTGGCAAATCCCAATGAGGTGACGCTGGTTGCCGTTGGTCCTTTAGTGAATCTGGCGCTGGCGCTTAAGCTAGACCCATCGATTGCCAAACTGGTAAAGAAAGTCGTGATTATGGGCGGCACCATCAATGAGCCTGGCAATGTGTCGCCAGTGGCTGAAGCCAATATTTTCTGCGATCCACATGCTGCTGATATCGTGTTTAAGGCTGACTGGCCTGTGCATATGATCGGCCTTGATGTGACTCATAAAGTGTTGATGATGGATGCGCTGCAAGAGCGTGTTCGCGATGCGAATCCTGCTTTTGGTGAGTTCTTATATAAAGCCGGTCGCTTCTACTCTGACTTTTATAAAGCCAACCGTGGCGCTGAAGGTTGCTATGTGCACGACTCCTCTGCTGTTGCTTATGCCATCAATCCTGACTTATTTGAAGTGGTTAAAGGGCCGGTACGCGTTGCAACCGATGGCTTGGCAAAAGGCCAAACCATTCTCAAGCACACGGACTACACTTATCCTGAAGATCATTGGGATAATATCACCGACAGCTATGTGTGCATGGGCGTGAATGAAGCCGGCGTATTGGCGCTGTACGAAAACGCAATGACCCGCGGCTGAGCCCCTATGCCTTTTGATTACATTATTTCCCCGCAAGCCATTGAGCAGGAAAGCTTTCGGCAGATCCGCGAGCTAACCGCGCTGGACGGACTGAGTCTGGAACGGCAGCAAGTCGTGATGCGCATTGTGCATAGCGTTGGCATTCCTGAAGTCGCTGAGCTGGTGCGCTTTAGCCCTAAAGCGTGCGAAAGTGGCTTGGCGGCACTCTCGGCTAATGCTGCCATTTTGTGCGATGTGGAAATGGTAAAACAAGGCGTGACTAAGCGGATGATTCAACAGGCACCGTTGTGCTTTTTGAATGATCCGCGCACGGCTGAGTTGGCTAAAGCCACGGGTGAAACGCGCTCAATGGCGGCGCTCCAACTCTGGCAGGAAGATTTAGAAGGCAGCGTTGTGATTATTGGCAATGCGCCGACCGCCTTGTTTCGCCTGTTAGAAATGATTGAACAAGGTGCACCAAAGCCTGCTTTGATTATTGGCATGCCGGTGGGTTTTGTCGGCGCGGCGGAGTCTAAACAAGCGCTTTGGGATGTGCATGAAAAGCTGGGCATTGAGTGCATTACGCTGCTTGGTCGCCAAGGTGGTAGTGCGGTTTCGGCAGCGACTTGCAATGCCCTATTGCGCTGTTTAAATGGCGAAATCTATTAATGCCAATGGTAGGGAAGTCAGCTCCGGTGATTCATATTATCGGCTTAGGTGTTACTGATCATGCAGCGCTTAGTGATGAAGCGGCAGCGGCTTTAGTTAGCTCTCAGTTAGTGATTGGCTCTGCGCGGCAATTGGCGGTTGTTGGGCATTATTTGAATGATATAGAGAGTGCCTATTTCTCCAGCCATGGAAACACTAGTCATAAGGAACACGCTGGTCCTCGCACTGGTGATAACGAAAACACCAAGCGGCAGATTCAGGAACTACCACCATTACGGCAGTTGAGTGAGCTGCTAGCAAACTCCACGGCCGACAATATCACTCTGCTGGCTTCCGGCGATCCGCTTTATTATGGGATTGGGCGTTGGTTCTCTAAGCGTTACAATGCCGAACAACTTCGGTTTTATCCGGGAATTTCTAGTATTCAGGCCGCTTGCCATTCGATTGGTTTGTCATTGCAAGACGCGCAAGTGATTAGCTTGCATGGGCGTCCGTTGCAGACGCTTCGACGCTATTTGGCAAAGCATCGTTATTTAGTGATTTTGACGGATCAGCATAGCCATCCGGTGGCTTTAGCTGAAGAGTGTGTGGCTGCGGGATTGAGCCAGTCGAAGCTTTGGGTGTGTGAGCAGCTTGGTTATCCGGAGCAGCAGGTTCGGGAGTTTACTGCGCAGGCTTTAGTAGAGCAATCTACCAAACAGAGTACAGCTCAAAAGTCGGAATCAGCTGATCAACACAGCACTAGTTCCAGTTCCAGTTCCAGTTCCAGTTCCAGTTCCAGTTCCAGTTCCAGTTCCAGTTCCAGTCTCGTGTTTGACCCGCTACATGCCACTATTATAGAGATTAATCGTGACTCTGTTTCTGCACCGGACTCTGATGCCAAGCCCAATAAACACTACTTACCCAGCTTCCCCGGCATTCCCGATGAGCACTTCATTACCGATAATGAAGCTGGCAAAGGCCTGATCACCAAGCGTGAAGTTCGACTAGCTATTTTATCTCTATTGCAACCTGCGCCAGATGATATCGGCTGGGACATCGGCGCGGGCTGCGGTGGCGTAACAGTAGAATGGGCATTATGGAATCCGCTTGGCAGCGTGCATGCTATTGAACATCACCCTAAACGCCTCGACTGCCTACAACAAAATCGTGATCGCTTCGGCGTCGTCGACAACTTACACATCGTTGCCGGACGCGCCCCCCAAGCTTTAAGCAAACTCCCCGCTGCCAATAAAATCTTTATCGGCGGCAGCGATGGCGAGCTACCGAATATGCTACAAGCACTCTGGCAATCACTGCCGCTTGATGGCGTTATTGTCGCCAGCGCGGTCATGGAAAGCAGCCGCATGCAATTACTGCAGTTCTCACAAGCCTCCGAATTTACCGAATCCGGCCGTTTAGAAACCCTGCAAATTGCAGTGAGTAAAGGCGGCGAGCTTGCCGGTCAATTACTCTATCGTCCTAACTTACCGGTGACGCTGTTTAAATTCACCAAAACCGCAGGCGCAGCAAGCCGCCACTCAGATTAAGGAATGACTATGACTCAAGTTGCGCGTGGCACCTTTTACGGTGTCGGTGTTGGCCCCGGAGACCCGGAACTACTCACGCTAAAAGCCCATCGTTTAATTCAATCGGCGGATGTAATTAGCTATATCGGCGTGGCCGGTGGCCGCTCTCAGGCGCGTGATATTGCAGCGGACAGTATTGAAACCGCCAGCAAACCACCTCGTGAAATTGCTGTGCCAATGCCGATGTCAAAAGATCGCAGTTTGGCGAATGCGGCTTATGATACGGCTGCGGTTGAGATTCGTGAAGCGCTGGAGCAAGGATTGAATGTAGCCTTCTTGTGTGAGGGCGATCCGTTATTTTTTGGCTCATTTGCCTACCTGCTAGATCGCTTGCAGGATGATTACAGCTGTGAAGTGGTTCCCGGTATTTCATCAGTCAATGCGGCAGCTGCACGCTTACTGACTCCGCTTACGCTACTTAAAGAATCATTCGCCGTGATCAGTGGCCGCCATAGCGATGCACACATTCGTGACACGCTGGAAACTCACGATACGGTAGTGATTATGAAAGCGGGTAGCTCGCGCCCACGCATTCTGGAATTACTGGAAGCCACCGGACGTAGCAAAGATGCCAGTTACCTTGAATACATCAGCCGCGAACAGGAACAAGTCGTGCGTGATGTAAGCCAGCTTGAAGCAACTGCAGGCCCGTACTTTTCGGTGTTTGTGGTGATTCGTCAGGAGCGAGATCGTACGTGATTCGCATTGTTGCACTGACTGAGGCGGGTCAGCGACTGGGGCAAAGGCTAGTCGAGCTGATTGTTGAAACAAGCTCTGGCCCAGCTGAGCTCTGGTACAAACCAAAACCCTTTCAAGCTAGCGTGCAAGCAGCTTTCAGCAATGGCGATCCACTGATTCTAATTTGCGCCACCGGCATTGCCATGCGCACCTTAGCGCCCGTGCTACAAGACAAACACCGCGATCCGCCGGTATTGGTCTTAGATGAGTTAGGCCAATATGTAATCCCCCTACTCTCCGGCCACGAAGGTGGCGCGAATGACTGGGGCGCGAGCATTGCCAAGCTTCTCAATGCACAATTAGTGATGACCACAGCCAAGCCTTATTTACGCCCAATCTATGTCGTCGGCATGGGTTGCGAACGCGGTTGCCCGGCGGATCATTTACAAGAATTACTAGAGCACTGCCTGCAGCAAGCCGGTATTGAACTCGCGCAAGTCGCCGCCATCACCAGCATTGATGTAAAAGCCGATGAAGTCGGCCTTATCGAGCTCGCCGCTAATTTACACAAACCCTACCGCACTTTTAGCGTGGCCCAATTAAACACGGTCGAGTCACAACTCAGCACTCGCTCCGATTATATCTTCAGCGTGGTCGGCGTGTATGGCGTGGCAGAATCGGCAGCGCTGTATGATGCCAGCCAACTCACCGGCGATAGTGCCGAGCTCGTTCTGAACAAACAAAAGACCCCGCGCGCCACCTGTTCCATCGCGCGCAGTTACCCAAAGGCACCGGTTAAATAACTCGACAAGCCTGTTTTAACATGGGATAAACCCTTCACTCAAAAAGCCAGAAAGACATACGAACTATGAGCAAATTATTTGTAGTGGGCACCGGCCCCGGCGACCTTCAACTACTGGCCCCAAAAGCGGCCCAAGCGATTCAGGCCAGCAGCGATCTCGTTGCATACGGGCTGTATCTGGACTTACTGGGGCAAATTTGCGATGGCAAAACCCATCATGACTTGCCTCTGGGCGAAGAAATCGGACGCGCGCGTTTAGCCTTAGACTTAGCCGCTAGCGGTAAAACCACTGCACTGATCTCCAGTGGCGATATCGGCATTTACGCCATGGCGACCTTGGTATTTGAACTGCTTGATTTGCAGCTAGCCGGTAAGGAAAATCATCCGGAGTGGTTGGATGTTGAGATTGAAGTCATCCCCGGCATCAGCGCCATGCAAGCCGGTGCCGCAGCGGTTGGCGCTATGCTTGGTCATGATTTTTGCACCATATCACTCTCCAATTTGCTCACGCCATGGGAAACCATAGAAAAGCGTATTCATAGCGCAGGCCAAGGTGATTTTGTCGTGTCATTCTACAATCCGGTCTCCAAAAAACGCGACTGGCAGCTCAATACTGCCCGCGATATTTTGCTGACTTATCGCCCTGCCAGCGCCCCCGTTTTAATTGGCCGTCAATTGACTCGCGAAGATCAGGAAATTACGATCATCACGCTGGATCAGCTAGACGCCAAAGATGTGGATATGTTCACGCTCGTCTCGGTTGGTAATAGCGAATCGCGCCACATTGTGAACGGTTCTAAAGAATGGGTTTACACCCCGCGCGGCTACAGTAAGAAGTTATAAGTTAGCTTTATTTAGACGGCAACAAGCGGTTGATGCTCATTGAGTCCCTCACTGTCGTTCAAAGTACAATCAAAGGAAACACCATGAAAGTTTATTTTATTGGCGCAGGCCCCGGAGACCCGGAGCTAATCACCGTAAAAGCGCAACGAATTTTAAAGCAGTGCCCGATTGTGCTGTACGCAGGCTCGCTAGTACCTCGCGAAATCTTGGCGGATGTGGAAGATACGGCCATTAAAATTGCCGATACCGCACACATGGATCTGGATGAGATCATGGTCGATATCGAAGCGGCTCATGCGGCAGATCAGGATGTGGCGCGTGTGCATTCCGGCGACCCAATGCTGTATGGCGCAATTGGCGAACAGATTCGTCGCTTAGAGCAAAAAGGCATTGAATACGAGATTATTCCAGGCGTAACGGCGGTCTCTGCTTCGGCAGCTTGGTTGGGTAAAGAGCTGACCTTATCCGGCGTGTCACAGACGATTATTCTCACTCGCTATAGCATTAAAACGCCCTTTCCGGAGCGTGAGCAATTACCTGCACTGGCCAAAAGCCGTGCGACGTTAGCGATTCACTTGGGCGTGACCCATATCCATAAAATCGTGGAAGAACTAATTCCGCATTATGGCGAAGATTGCCCCGTAGCCGTGTGTTACCGCACCTCGTGGCCAGAGCAGGATAAAGTCACTGGTACGCTTAGCGACATTACGGACAAAGTACGCGCCAAGAAATTCACCCGTACTTGCTTAATTCTGGTGGGCCATGTACTGGCGACTGAAGAGTTTAATGATTCTTATCTTTACGATACCGATCAGGCGCATGTCTATCGCCCGAAAAACAAAGATAAACAACCAAAAGCCATCGTTCGCGGCGTGATCGACACACTGCCTCGCGCGGATGACTTTAATACCTGAACACAAGGATAAACCATGCAACTAAATAAAATCCCAGCCACGATTGTGACCGGCTTTTTGGGCAGTGGTAAAACCACGCTATTATCCAATGTACTGAAACAAGCGGCGGGCAAGCGCATTGCCGTGATTGTGAATGAGTTTGGTGAGTTGGATATTGACGCGGACTTGCTGCGTAGCTGCCCATTGGATTGCGACGATGACGCCGCCACACCTGCACAAGGCGATAACGGTATTTACGAGCTAGCTAATGGCTGTATTTGCTGCACTGTGGAAGAAGAGTTCTTGCCGGTGATGCAGCAGCTGGTTGAGCGCCGCCATGAGATTGATCATATCCTGATTGAGACCAGCGGATTGGCACTGCCCAAGCCTTTGGTACAAGCCTTTAACTGGCCTGAGATCAAACAGCATTGCACGGTTGATGCGGTGATTACCGTGATTGATGGCCCTGCGGTTGCAGCCGGTCGCTTTGCAAACGATGAAGATTTGGTACAAGCCCAGCGCTTGGCCGATGAAGGTTTAAACCACGACCCTAGTTTGCGCGAATTGCTGGATGACCAGCTAAGCGCCGCTGACTTGGTAATCGTCAGTAAAAATGATCTGCTAAGCGATGCTGAGCGTGAGCGCGTTAAGCAAGTAGTGAGCGCTGTCGTTCCTGACTCCGTGAAAGTGATTTATGTGAATGATGGCGAAATTGCCAGCGACATGCTGATGGGTATTGACGCGGCCGCTGAGTCTCATATCGATCATGTGCATAACCACCACGACCATCACCATGAGCATGGCGCACATCACGACCATGCGCACGATCATTTTGATTCGTTTGTGATTAAGCTGGGTGAAGTGGATAGCGACAAGCTGCAAGCCATTCTGAAGCAGCTACTGGCCGATAATAATATCTACCGCGCAAAAGGCTTTGCGGCCTTGCCGGGCAAGCCAATGCGTCAGGTATTGCAGGCCGTGGGTGAGCGTTTGGATGTGCACTTTGACCGCTTGTGGACGGCTGATGAAGCACGTGGCACTAACTTAGTGTTTATCGGTAAAGGTATTGAAAAAGCGGATATTGAAGCTGCGTTGAAACAAGCCGAAGCTTAATAACCAAGGCTTAAGTCGTAAAGGCTTACACCACGGTACCAGGCAAGCGCAGCGCAGGCACTTCGGAGTCAGGTTGGTATAAACACACCTGATTTCGCCCGCTGTGCTTTGCCTTATATAAAGCAGTATCGGCACGAATTAATACCTCAGATGACTCTTTATCAGTAGGGTCAACCTGCGACACACCTAAGCTCATTGTCACCTTGATACTACCTTTGTCAGTGGCGATGACCGATCTCTCGATCATCATTCGCAAATACTCCGCCATCGGCTTGGCTTCTTCTTGCGTTTTGCCCCCTAAGATAATCGTAAACTCTTCGCCACCTGTGCGCCCAACACAACCAGATGCATGAAAGGCTTTTTTGCTCAACTCAGCCACGCGCTGAATCACCGCATCGCCACTGTGATGCCCATGCTGATCATTCACCGCTTTAAAGTGATCAATGTCCATTGCCAGCACAGAGAAGGTTTCACCGGTTTCATAAAAGTGCGACAGTGCCATTTCCATCTTCTGATCAAAGCCACGACGGTTTAGCAAACCACTTAATGGATCGCGCAAGCTCATTTCACTCAGCTCAATTTCACGCTCTTTGCTTTCGGTGACATCACGCTCAATCGCCGCAAAGTGAGTCACCTCACCATTATCATCGCGCAATGGCAAAATACTCATTTCAATCCAGTAGCCAATCCCAAGTTTATTGTAGTTACGAATGGTCACTCGCACGGGCTCTTGTTTGATCAGAGCTTCACGGATAATTCTTCGGGTTTCAGGATCAGTATCACGCATTTGCAACATGCGGGGATTGCCGCCTACCGCTTCATCGAAGCTATAACCCGTCAGCTCAGTAAAGGCTTGGTTTACATAAACAATTTCAGGGCCTGGCGCGGAAAACGGGAATGCTTTAGTAATGACCACAACATCGTTGGCCTCCTCAATCACATCCTGAAATTTAAAGTCGAAATTTGGCATGGGGTATTTGTCGTATTTAATAATTCTGGCTGCACTGACGTGGCTTATGCAGATTGTTTTTAGACAAAGCTAGCACAAGGGTAATTAATGAATTATTAATATTACACAAATACTTACTGAAAATCGGCCTCAGCTAAGTGTTAAAGGCAAAAAATATTATTTATCGGCCAAAATAGCCGCAGCAATTTGGTCAAACCCCTGCCCGTGTGAACCCGTTGTCAGATAAGTCGGCAGTGTTTTGAGCTGATCTTTTACCGCCAGAATATTCGCAACTCCAACCGATAGCTTGACCGTTGAGAACATCTCCTGATCATTGGGCGAGTCTCCCGAGTAAATGAGCTGATCCGGTAATTCAGCAATAGGCTGGTTAAAGTATTGTTGCACCACCCGCTCACACATGGCGCGTTTAGAGTTTTGCGCAACCCAGGTATTAATATGAATCGACGACACACTGTGCGAAATCCCTTCCTGCTGGCAAAACGCTAACACGGCATCGCGTCGCTCAAGCGCTGGCACGGCCAGATCCTGATTCACATTAATCGCCACCTCAGCCAAACGGTAATGCTGATCATGGGTTAGGAATTGATCAAAATCCTTAAAGGTCGCTGAGAACTTTGCCATTAGTTGGCGTTGATCATGCTGGAGCTGCTCCAATGTCGACCAGTATTGGCGCTGTAATTTGCCATGATCGCTCACACTGCCTTCTCGCGAGAAAAAGAAGGCACCATTCTCTCCAATCACTCCGGCAATCGGCCATGAACGCGCTAGATGATCGCACCAGCCAGCGCAAGCACCCGTCACCACAATCACCTGCACACCGGCTTCATTCAGCGCCCAGAGCGACTGATAGACCTCACCGGTTAGCAAGCCATGCGTGGTGACCGTATCATCCAAATCCGTCAGCAAGAGCTCAACTTTGGAAAAGGCACCACCTCGCTGTGACAAAGGAATTAAGCTCATGATGCAATCACCAGTTTAAGTTGCTCCTGCACGTCGCTATTCAGCACGCCAGTGGCAGGTGCCTCGTCACAAAATACCGCCGTCATTTGGTCTAAATCAGTTACTTTTCTCAAGGCATCCTTACCCCATTTGCTGGAATCCACCGCGAGAAACTTGACCCGCGCATTGGCCAGCATGGCGCGGCTGACATTGGCTTCTTCAATATAAAAATCCACAACCTCACCCTCGCGAGTTATGCCGCCGGCACTAACGACCGCATAATCCACCTTGAAACTATTAATGTATTCCACCGTATCGGAACCACACACATCCCCATCAAACGGTCGCATTTTGCCCGGCGTCATCCACACTTCGACCGTTTCGCAGCCAAATAAAGCCGAGGCAACCACCAAGTTATTGGTAATCACCGTGATGGTTTTGTCCTGTAGAAATGCCGCAACCTCAGAGACTGTCGTGCCCAAGCCAATAAACACCGACGAGCCTTCCGGAATACGCTCCGCAATCGCTCGCCCGATGCACATTTTCTGCGGCAGGTTTTTCTCTGAGCGCGTACTGAAAGCCTGATTGCTGGTGCCTACCGGTCGATCCACTCCGCCATGTACGCGCCGTAAGATACCGGCTTCGCACATGGGGTTAATCACGCGGCGAATCGACTGCTCAGTAATATGAAACTCGGTAGCCAAATCCGCAATCCGGGTAAATCCCTGACGTACCACCAGATTCAGAATTTCAGTTTCGCGCTGGGTACTTCCAGACATATCAGATCTCGATGCGAGCCTCTGTTTTGGAGTCAAACAAATGCAGCGATTCCGCGCTGGCCGCTACGCTAATGGATGAGCCAAGCTCAATCTCATAACCTGCCGGAGCACGCCAGATCAGTGGAGATGCGAGGCCTTCCACATGAATGTAAACCAAGCAATCCGCGCCCAAATCTTCAACCGCCAATACTTTCACATCCAGCTCGATATCACCCTCGCCTTCACTGCTTAGGAACAGCTGTTCAGGGCGCACACCAACTTGAATGGCATTGCCTGCTTGCGCTTGTGAATAAGCATCGACACGCTGCTTGAATGAATCAGAGAAGCGGCTAACATTGCTAGCTTCTAAGAAATTCATACTGGGTGAGCCTAAGAAACCTGCCACAAACATGGTTTGCGGATTGGCGTACAGCTCTTTCGGCGAGCCAATCTGATCCACATTTCCTTTGTTTAATACGATTAGGCGATCAGCCAAGGTCATGGCTTCAACCTGATCGTGCGTTACATAGATTGAAGTCGTTCCTAACTCGCGTTGCAGACGCTTAATTTCCACCCGCATTTGAGTTCGTAACTTGGCGTCCAGATTGGATAATGGCTCATCAAATAAGAACACTTTAGGGCTACGCACAATAGCACGCCCCATCGCCACCCGTTGGCGTTGACCACCGGATAACTGACTCGGTCTGCGCGGTAAAAACTCGCTCAGCTGCAAAGCTTTGGAAGCATCTTCAACCCGCTGCTTAATCTCATCTTCCGGTACTTTACGATTACGCAGGCCATAAGCCATATTATCGTAGACCGTCATATGCGGATACAACGCGTAGTTCTGAAATACCATGGCGATATCGCGCTCGCCCGGCTCTTCTTTGGTCACATCGCGGCCATCAATAAAGATCTGGCCACCGGTGGTTTTCTCTAACCCCGCCACCATGCGTAGCAGCGTTGATTTACCACAACCGGATGGCCCGACAATCACCAGAAACTCTCCGGCTCCGATTTCCAGCGAGACATCTTTAATGACATCAACGCCTTTCTTGTACTGCTTGTTTATATTCTTTAGCGTCACAAAGCTCATGAAAAAATCCTATTTCTCGCTATCAACCAGTCCCTTAATAAAGAGACGCTGCATAAAAATGATCACCAGAATCGGTGGCAACATGGCTAAAATCGCCGTCGCCATAATCACCGGCCAGTTTGTTATATCGTCCCCGGATGGGAACATTTGTTTGATACCCATAACGATGGTATTCATCTCAGGCTCGGTCGTAATCAACAGCGGCCACAAGTACTGATTCCAGCCATAAATAAACAGAATCACAAACAGTGCAGCGATATTGGTTTTAGACACCGGAACTAGAATATCCCAGAAGAATTTCATCGGGCCTGCGCCATCCACTTTGGCTGCTTCCACCAATTCGCTTGGCATACTCATAAATACCTGCCGAAACAGGAAGGTCGCCGTGGCTGAAGCAATCAACGGAAAGATCAAACCGGAATAGGAATTCAACATACCGAAGTCAGCGATGACTTGGTAGGTCGGTACAATCCGCACTTCTACTGGCAGCATCAACGTTAGGAAAATCATCCAGAAGAAGAACATTTTGAAACGAAAGTTAAAGTACACAATCGCAAAGGCCGACAGTAGCGAGATTATGATTTTGCCAATCGTAATCCCCAATGCCATCACCATCGAGTTAAGCAGCATTTTCCAGACCGGTACATTCACACCGCTACCCAGCGCTTCGCTGTAGTTTGTCCAGAAATGCCCGCCGGGTAATAGCGGCATGGGTGGGCTTACCAGCGCCGCCTGATCATGAGTCGAGGCGATAAATGCCAGATAAATCGGGAAGATAATAATCGCGATACCAAACAGTATCAGTACATGGGAGAACGCAATGCCGGCCCCTTGTTTTTGAACCATATTACTCATTAGTAGTGCACCTTGCGCTCAATATATTTGAACTGGACGATGGTTAGCAGACCAACCAATACCAATAGAACCACCGACTGCGCTGCAGATGAGCCCAGATCCTGCCCGACAAAACCATCAGAAAACACTTTGTAAACTAAAATAGTGGTCGACTGCTGTGGGCCACCGCCGGTAATCGTATGAATGACCGCAAAGGTTTCAAAGAAGGCATAGATGATATTCACCACTACCAAGAAGAAGGTCGTGGGTGATAGTAGTGGGAATACGATTGTTCTGAATCGCTTCCAGAAACCCGCACCATCAATCGCCGCCGCTTCAATCACCGAACCCGGAATTGACTGCAAGCCTGCGAGGAAAAACAGGAAGTTGTAGCTCACTTGTTTCCAAGCCGACGCTACGACAACAAGTCCCATCGCTTCGCCACCGTTGAGCACATGGTTCCAGTCATAACCCAATATCTTGAGATAATAGGAGGCTAAACCAATGGAAGGATTAAACATAAACAACCACAGCACGCCGGCAATCGCAGGGGCAATGGCGTAGGGCCAAATGATAATACTGCGGTAAGCACTGCTGCCTTTTATTACCCGGTCAACCAACACCGCCAATAATAAGGCCACGCTGAGCGAGCCACAGGTGACTAAAATACTAAACACCGCCGTGGTTAAAAACGAGGCGCGGTAGTAGCTGTCTTTAAACAGATACTCGAAATTTTCCAGACCAACATATTGCATGGACAAGCCAAATGGGTCGGACATATAAACAGATTGTTTAACCGCTTCGAAGGCTGGCCAAAAAAAGAAAACAACGGTTATAAACAGTTGTGGTGCAAGCAGCACATACGGCAGCCAGCGATTGCTGAAAACAGCACCAGTTTGCATGGATGAAATCCCCTGAAGGTAAAACGCTGGGGCAACAACGTAACGTCACCCCAGCGCGGACTTTATAACGCGTTACTTAGCGGAACGCTCAAAACGACGTAGCAATTCATTACCACGCTTTACTGCACTGTCTAGCGCAACCTGAGCCGTTTTATCGGCCGTCCAAACTGCTTCTAACTCTTCATCGATAATGCCGCGGATCTGATCAAACGAACCTAAACGCAAACCCTTAGAGTTTTGAGTTGGCTCTTTATTGGTCATTTGCTTGATCGCGATGTCAGTACCGACTTCTTTCTCGTAGTAACCAGAGGCTTTAGTCGCTTCATAAGCCGCCATCGTGATTGGCAGATAGCCAGTATCCTGGTGCCATTTTGCCTGAATATCAGAAGACGACAGGAAGGTCATGAACTTCGATACGCCTTTGTATTCTTCAGCCGTATGACCTGACAATGCCCACAAAGATGCACCACCGATAATGGTGTTTTGTGGTGCTTCAGTCTCTGCCCAATAAGGTAGTGGACGGATTGCAAAATCAAACTTCGCTTCTGCCTTCACACCTGCGTAACCTGCTGAACTTTCGGTGAATAATGCACACTCACCAGAACGGAAACGTGCGCCACCTTCGTTGCGACGGCCTGCGTAGATGAACTTGCCACCTTTCGCCCAGTCACCCATCATTTGGATGTGCTTCACTTGTACCGGACCATTGAATGACAGCTCAGTATCGGTGCCTTCAAAGCCGTTAGACTTCGAGGCAAATGGCACATTGTGATACGCCGATAAGTTCTCAAGGTGTACCCAGCTCTGCCATGCCGTTGTCAAAGGACACTCAGAACCGTTTTCTTTCAATGCAGTCAGCGCATCGCCGACTTTATCCCAGGTGCTAAGATCCATTTCAGGGTCTAGCTTAGCGGCTTTCAGTGCATCTTTGTTTACATATAAAACGGGAGTTGATGCGTTGTAAGGCAGAGACAGCATTTTGCCGTCAGTGGTTGTGTAGTAACCGGTAACTGCCTGCAAATAATCTTTAGGATCTAATTTCTCGTTAGACGCTTCCATCATTTCATAAACAGGATTGATCGCGCCCTTTGCCGCCATCATGGACGCCGTTCCAACTTCAAATACCATCAGCATTTGAGGATGCTCGCCTGCACGGAATGCAGCGATACCTGCGTTTAATGTTTCGGAATAGTTACCCTTGTGCGTCGCAACTACTTTGTAGTCGGACTGACTTTTGTTGAATGTGTCTACCTGCTCGTTAAGCAAATCGCCCAAACGACCAGTAAATGCATGCCACCACTGAATTTCTGTTTCTGCGTATGCCATCGGTGTTGCGGTTACCAGCGCAGTCGCTAGCGCCAGCTTCTTAATAAACGGTCCCATTTGTTTCACTCCTCGAATGTTGAACATAAACGTTCAAATGAACATTAACAATAATGAAAAAAGTTTTCCAGCCAAATATCTCTGGTGTTTCTGGACTATATAAGCCGAATGTTACATTCATATGAAATTTACGAATGCTCATTTGAAAATCGACTGAAAAATCTTCCTACATCCAAAGTCAGACAAACACCGTATACTTATGTACTCCCCCAATTCGAAGGATAAGAATATGAAGTACTTACTGGCTCTTTCATCATTGTTAGTGTTTTCAATGCCTGTATTTGCAGACTCTCATGCCGAGCCTAAATCCATGGAAGCTCCGAGTACGATTAGCACAAAGCTCAGCCCACATTCGGTGAACGACACCATGGATAAATTTGAGGCGATAGTAAAAAGTAAGGGCTTTGATGTATTTGCACGCATCGATCATCAGAAAAATGCCGAAGCAGCCGAGCTGACAATGGCTCCTGCGCAAGTGATTATTTTTGGTAATCCAAAAGGTGGCACCATGCTGATGAACGATGACATTCGTGTTGCACTGGATTTACCGCTGCGGGTTGTGGTGTATCAGGCTAAGGATGAGAAGGTGTATATCGCTTATCACCAGCCGGTCGACATGGTTAAGGAATATGATCTGGAAGGCCATAAGGTGATTGGCGCGCTGACGGATGGATTGGATAAATTGACTTCGGCGGCGGCTGCTTCTGAGTAAAGTAATAAGCTACTTGAAGTACAGCAACTGCTCAAAAATCCGGAGTTGTGGTCAGAAATGATCACAACACGGACCTCCAAAACCAACCAACAACTCAGGCCCCTCAAAAAGGCTCATCGCCTATCACCAGCTTCGACTCATCCCAAGTCTGCACTATCCCAATGCTAGGAACCAGTAGTTAGTGTGATTTTTCGTCACCATCCACATAGCCAAAAAACGTATTTCTATCGGATACACTTATCACTGTTGGGTAGGATAACGATTAACCCAGACTAACAATATCAGACCCATTGCTCTGGTCTAATTAAGTAGGTCTGACGCAAAGACGCCCAAAGTAGAACTTGTTAGATCACACCAAGAGCAAGAGGTACGTGACCACTCACCATCTAAAGTACTATGTATAATTGGTCATGTATCAAAAGCGTTGAACTAAAGTTATGCTAGACTCAATGTCGGTCAAAGTAACAGAACTCAGAGGACTTCGTGGCAGTTATTGATGTTGTTTGTAAATCCTGTAGTAGTACGAGTGTTTACCGCCATGGAAAAGCACCCAGTGGTGAACAGAGATACCGATGTAAAGATTGCCGTCATAGCTTTCAACTGCATTATCGCTATAAAGTCCATGAGCCTGGCGTCGCCGACAAAATTATCGATATGGCAATGAATGGTTCTGGCATACGGGACACCGGGCGAGTATTGGGCATCAGTCCGACGACGGTGATCACTCGTTTAAAAAACTCAACCCACCCCAAGTAACCCCATTGTCCTTTGATCAAGTCACTGATATTGAATTAGTGTGTGAAATGGACGAACAATGGTCGTTTGTTCAACGCAAACAACAGCAGCGCTGGCTTTGGTATGCCTGGTCACCGCAGTTTAAGCGAGTATTTGCTTATGCACTGGGTGAGCGAACAGATGAAACCTGCAAACAATTGTTGAAACGATTAAAACCATTTACTTTCAGTGTCTACTGTACGGATGACTGGGGTGCCTATAGTCGACAACTACCATGGGACAAGCATTTGATTGGCAAGCGTTACACACAGGGAATAGAGCGACATAATTTGAATTTTCGAACGCATATCAAACGATTAGCCAGACGAACCATTTGCTTCTCCAAGTCTATTGAGCTTCACGATAAAGTGATCGGTGAGTATATACGAAGGCACTCTTTTCAACAAGTCTGATACACGACCGTATAATTTATGTGTCACGGATAATTCTATGCGATATATATTATGACTAATTATAAAATCAAGCATTTAAAATAAGTAAACTTAGGCTTCTAAATATAATTTAAATAAGTAGGGATAAATTATGGCGGTATTAAGCTTTGAACAGAGTAAGCATTTAGTTGTGAGATCAGGCTACGGGCCTGAGTTGGAGAAAGTTTTGCTATTTTCCCAGATGACTGCCCCTGAGGCAATTGAAGCGCTCCTAAAGCAGCCTCGAAATAACTTGGTTAAGACGCCTATTCTCCATAACCAAAGTCAAATCCAAGCTTTTAGAAAAGCAAAAAATAGAAAAAAGCTGATGAAATCCCACAGGCAAAATATACGGAGCCTAAAAAAATGGGCAATTACTCAAGCCTTAGAAAATCCAAACGCACTTCAAGAACGAATGACTTGGTTTTGGCATAACCACTTTACAAGCTCTACAGCCAGATCACGCCGCACTCTAAACCTAATGCTAGATCAAGATTTATTAATTCGTACTCATGCCATAGGTAATTTTGGGGACCTTCTGAAAGCCATGGCTTTTAACCCAATGATGCTGATCTATCTGGACGGCGTATCCAATACTAAAGGCAAACCAAATGAGAACTTTGCCCGTGAACTGCTTGAGTTATTCACACTTGGAGAAGGAAACTATAGCGAACAAGATATCAAAGAGGTGGCTAAAGCATTTACCGGTTGGCAAATCAGCAAAGACGGCAAACAAGGCGTACTTCAAAAAAAGCGCCACGACAATTCAGTTAAGACTGTACTAAATAAAACAGGTCGATTCACTGGTAACGATGTACTGGATATTCTTCTTAAACACCCCAGAACTGCGGAGTTTATAGCGGAAAAATTCTGGTACGAGTTCATTAGTCTTGGGCAACCAGATCCTAACACCATTAGAGACTGGGGGAATAAGTTCCGACAAAGCAATTACAGTATAGAGGTGTTACTTCGCACAGTCCTAAATAGCCCTGCCTTTTGGGATCAGCGCAACCGAGCCTCTTTAATCAAGTCACCTTTGGACTTGATTGTTGGCACCCTGCGCTCTTTGGACTTAGAAGACAACAACCTACCATTTCAGGTTCTCTCCGCACAATTCAGACAGTTAGGACAAGATCTTTATACACCGCCAAATGTTAAGGGTTGGCCCGGCGGAGAGTCTTGGATTAGTGATGTCACACTACCCAAACGTCAACAGTTTTTAAGACGGTTAATGCGTGGTAGTAATAATCAGCAAAAGCCCATGAAAAACAGCATGATGAAATCTGTTAAACCAAGCATGAGTATGGAAAGGCTACCTCAACTACCCCAGGCTCAATGGGAAGCATGGTTACTGCCAATTGCTCCAGTAGCCCCGATTAAAGCTGGCAATCCTGAACGCTACTTAGAATCACTCCTCCTTGACCCGGCTTACCAATTAAAATAAGGAACATTGCCATGAACCGCAGAGAATTTATCCAATTATCCGCGCTACTCCCAACACTTGGGCTGGCGCCATCGATTTTCGCCGCAAACAAATCGGCTCCTATTTTACTATTGGTCGAGTTGAAGGGTGCCAATGATGCACTGAATACACTAATACCTGTACAAGATCCAAGCTACTTCAAGCTAAGACCAAAGCTTGCAATCAAAGCTCAGAATAGTCTCCCCATTGGCGAAGGCTTCGCTATGCACAGCGCCCTAAAGCCACTTTTACCAGAGTGGCAGGCCGGACATTTAGCCTGGATACACGGACTAGGATATGCAAACCCTAATCGCTCTCACTTCCGCTCCATAGAAATTTGGGAAACTGCGAGCGATTCTGATGAGTACAACACTGAAGGCTGGATTTCAAAACTGTATCCACAGAAAACAAATCAACTCCAAGGTGTGGTCGTTGGAAGCGATGAAGGCCCATTAGCTGGCGATAATTTTAACAAAATGGTGATGGAGGACTCTAAGTCCTTTGCTGCACTGACTCGCCGCCTTAAAGAGGTTCGTTCTCAAACAAATAACTCTGCGCTCGCCCGAGTACTTGATGTACAAAACAACGTACACCAGAATGCTCGTACAGTTATTGACACCCTTAAACACACCAATAAGACAACGGCCACTTTCCCCAAAGGTAAATTTAGTAAACAACTAGAAGAAGCTGCACAGCTAATCAATAACGGATTAGGTGCCAGTATTTATAAAGTTGAATTGAGTGGCTTTGATACTCACCGTGCCCAAGCTAATAAGCACAACAACTTGCTTAGTCAGCTCGCACAAGGCCTCGCTGCATTTAGTCAGTCCATGAAGCAATCGGGTCAATGGAATAATGTCATGATTATGACTTACTCAGAGTTTGGCCGCAGAGCGGAGGAAAATAAGAGCGGTGGTACTGACCATGGCGCAGCAGCAGCTCACTTTGTAATGGGTGGACGAGTCCGAGGCGGCTTCCATGGTACAGCACCACGCCTAGACCAACTGGATAAAAGGGGTGATATCGTCTTTACATCAGACTACCGCTCGCTGTATCACACAGTCGCTAGCCAATGGTTACGCACTAATTCCCCGTGGAGTCAATACCAACCATTCCAATTAATACACAGCTAACGCCTCAGTAAATGACGTCCAATAAAAAGCCTCACCGAGTATCGCCCGGCGAGGCTTTTACTAACCAGTCAAACGATCAACTAACCATCGAGTAACCGCGCAACTTCTGCGCAAACTCTTCCAGTGCATGAATCCCTGTCTGCTCAGCATCATGAATCCATTTCTGAACTGACTCCAATCTCGCCTGCTGATTTGAGGTAGTACGTCCCCACAACTCATGAAGCTGCTGCTGTGACTCAAACACAGAACGCAATACCGGATGATCTGCCAACAACGTCTGCAGCCGCTCTTTATTATGCGCATCAAATTCTGCCGCACCAGTCAGCATACGCTGAATCAATGAGCGGTCTTGCTTATCAAATACCGCCAACTCTTTTCTCAGCACCGGCTTAACCACCTGCTTACCAAAGTTAGACATCACCTGTAAGCGATTACCCAACACGGCACTCATGGTTTCCAAATCAACCGCTAACTTATCGCGATCAACCCGTAAGCGTGGAGCAACTTTCTTCACTTTGGCCAGCTTCAAAACTTCCATCAGACGGATATAAAACCAACCAATATCAAACTCATACCACTTGTTTGACAGTCTTGCCGATGAAGCAAAAGCATGATGATTGTTATGCAGTTCTTCTCCGCCGATGATGATGCCAATTGGTGAGATGTTACGGGCCGCATCCGGCGTATTCCAGTTCCGATACCCCCAGAAGTGAGCAATGCCGTTAACCACGCCAGCGGCCCAGAAAGGTATCCAAGCCATCTGCACGACCCAAATAATGGCGCCAACCCAGCCGAAGAGAACAAGGTTAATGACCATCATTAAAGAGATACCAACGCTTGGGTACTTCTTATAAACATTGTTCTCTAGCCAGTCTTTAGGCGTACCGCGACCGTATTTTTCAAGTGTTTCCTGATTTCTGGCTTCAGCGCGATACAGCCCTAAGCCGCCCCAGAGCACCCGATTCAGGCCTTTGACCTGTGGGCTGTGAGGGTCTTCCTCAGTTTCGCACTTTGCATGGTGTTTGCGATGAATGGCAACCCATTCAAGCGTGACAATTCCGGTTGTTAGCCACAACCAAAATCTAAAAAAGTGGGATGGTATTGGACCGAGTTCAACGGATCCGTGTGCTTGAGCGCGGTGTAAGAAAACGGTCACCGCGATAATTGTAATGTGTGTAAAAACTAACGCTGTTCCAACGTACTGCCAAAAACCCATATCCTGGATTAGCCCCATATTTCACTCCTGATCTAACAGTCTATTTTTATGAAATTCAAACATACCACCGAACGTAGTCTATTCGCTTAACATTCTTGATAGAGGCCGGATATAGATGCAAATATTCCGAGACCATTATACTCAGGCACGAAATCGCCAGCAAACCTGACGACTTTCGTCAATTGGAAACCTACTAACGGCGATAGCGTTCCAGCAAATTAATCATCTGCTGATTGCGCGTGCTTTTCGCAATATCAAACACCGTCTGATTACCTCGGGTACGCGAATAGATTGGAGCACGGCGACTCAGCAGATAGTGAACAACGGGAACATGACCAAATCGCACGGCGTGATGTAGAGGAATCCAGTTCTGCACCGTCCGGGGGTTCATATTAGCCCCTCGGGAAATCAAAAACTGAATCACATTTAAATGACCCCGTGCCGCCGCCGCATGCATCGGAGTCTCACGGCTTGGATTGATATAGTTAACGTTTGCGCCACGCTGCACCAAGTCAACAATGGATGGCATATGCCCAAGGTGAGCGGCTAAAAACAAAGCTTCAGATAATTCACGCGGGGTTTCTGCTTTGCTCAAAGAAGGACTCAATGCAAGCACCAACGTGGCAAGAATTAATTTAACGGGGGGCATCTATCACTCCTTGGATAATCAATAAAAACAGACACTTGCCTTTATTAACATACTTTATTTAATATATTAGGGTGATAAGTATGGCAAAAACAACAGGCTCAGGATAATCCAAAAATGATAAAGGGTAGTGAACAAGGCGCCCAGCGAACTCGCTTAAAAAATGACGCCTTCTACCCCTTAATTCATACCACTGAAGTCACTCTTTCGTGACTAGCGTTTAATTTCATAAGTCGTGGAAGCCCACAAACTCATCCAAACAGCGCCAGAGCCATTTGCCTGCGCAGCGGTTGGCTGAATCATTTGTACGGCATTCACCAAAAACACACCGCCGGCCCCTTTTGGAATACTCACCCGACCGTTCTGATCGGTGCGATAACCTGCCTTCGTCACTTTTCCATTGAGTTGGTTAAACACAACCACATACGAGTTAGCAAACGGCTTTCCCTGATACAGCAGCTGCGCAGTGACAGCATTGCCTTTATCCGTATACGGATTGGTTTCAACCACCCACTCAATCGGCATGCCCATGACCTGATCTTGACCAGCGCCATCACCCACCTTAACTAATGACTTGCCAAAACGCTTAAACAGCTCCACAAAGCCAACTTCCGGCAATCCACGTCGCTTGTGCTCTGCCATAACCCACTCAAGACCCTCATTTTTCAGGAAACTTTCGAACTTACCGCGCTCACTATAAGTCAGAACAGAGGCTTTAGACTGATAGGTCAGAATATTCAAACCAGACTGCGTAGGCTGGTCCACCGCAGGCGACTGCGCAAAACGGTTGGCGACCGGCTGCGTTTTTCCACCAGCCGTAATGTCGAAACGCTCAAAGTTACCCGGAAAGAAGGAGTATGTTTCCCCATCCATCATTTGCCCAACTTTGATATGCGCGCGAACATTGTCGCCTTTAGCCACTTCAAAGTTAATCGGCTCAATCCAAAACTCATGCGCAGAAACAGACTGCAACATGAAAAAACTTAGCGCAACGAGCGGTAGTTTGTGCACATACTTTAAGAACACGTAGAATCACCTCATTCAGACCATAATTAATGGAGATCAGTATGCGCCCCCACTCTTACATCCTGCAACATTGCTTGCATCTTATATGGGCATGTCTGCTGCTCCTCAGCTCGCAAGCAGCACTAGCCCATGAATCCAATCCGGCTATTGCCATTCTTGAAATTCACGAAGAAAACACGCTGACACTTGAATTAACCGCGAACCTGGAAGCACTGATTTCAGGCGTTGGGCCGGAGCATAACCCTGCAGAATTTGCTAAAGCCGCCCGCTATGCATCCCTGCGTAAACTGCCCGCGTCAGACTTAGAAACCGAGTTCAAACAATTTACCGAAGCATTCCTAAAGAAAGTAAAGCTACTGGTGAATGATCAAGCTGTGCCCCTGAGCTGGGTCGGCAGTGAAATCCCCGACAATACCGATACCAGCAAAGCATGGCAGTCTATCGTGCGTTTTACCGCGACTTTAAGCGACACTCCCAAAACCCTAAGCTGGCAATGGGACAAGCTCTATGGCCCGATCGCGCTACGTATTCACACACCGGATAAGCAAGATGCGTTTAATGCCTACTTGGAGTCCGGTGCTGCCAGCGAGCAGTTTGTCATTAGTGTTGGCAGTTTTCTGGGCGCGACAGACACTGAATATCCCAGCTGGTTTAAGGAAAGCTTTCTGGAATTTAAAGATGACATCGCAGAAGCTAGCGCAGAGGATAAACGACTGGCTATTCTGTTTTATCAAGATGGCTGCCCTTACTGTAATTTACTGATTGAGCGTAATTTAGCGCAGCAAGATATTAGCCAGCTGATGCAAAGTAAATTAGATATTGTGGCGCTGAATATGTGGGGTTCACGGGAACTGGTTAGTGTCGCAGGGGAAACATATAGCGAGCGAGACTTTGCCGCTGGTTTAAAAGTCCAATATACCCCAACCATGCTATTTTTTAATGAACAAGGGCAGATCATTTTGCGCCTGAACGGCTACCTGCCACCGCCGGAATTTAAGCGCGCGCTTAATTATGTAACGGGAAAACAGGAAGCCTCTCAAAGCTATAGCGAATACGTTGCCACTAACCCGGTAAGCGCCGCAAAAAGTAGCCTCAACTCTCAGGATTTTTTTGAATCAGCACCCTACGATCTCACACCGCAAACAACAGACTCCAAACGCCCACTGGCCGTATTTTTTGAACAAAAGGACTGCCCAGCCTGTGATACACTTCATCAAACCGTCATACAAGACAACGAGACCCAAAAAATTATAAGTAAATTTAAGGCGATACAATTGGATATGTGGTCCAATACTCCGCTGATTACGCCCTCTGGTAAGGCAACGACTGCCAAAGACTGGGCTAATGCGCTAAACATTAATTACGCACCGTCCATTGTCTTATTTGATCCTGAGGGGAAAGAAGTCATCCGCATGGAAGCTTTATTCAAAACACTCCACACACAGTCCACATTGGACTATGTGTTAAGCGGTGCTTATCAAACGCAACCCAGCTTTCAGAAGTACCTTAGTCAACGTGCCGATACGCTCCGCGAAAGTGGCCAAGACGTCGACATTTGGAAATAACCCAATGAATTTATCCCGCCGATTTCTTCCGTCAATTAGCCTGTTGCAAGCCTTTGAGGTCGCCGCTCGTAGTGGCAGCTTTACGATGGCTGCTCAGGAGTTAAACCTGACGCAAAGTGCGATTAGTCGACAGATTAAAGCACTGGAAGAACAGCTGGAAGTGTGTTTATTTACGCGGGAACGTCAGCAAATTCAGCTTACCGATGCGGGTGCAGAATATGCTCACCACGTCCGTGAAGCATTGGAGTTAATCGCGACTGCCTCGCGCAATATTCACTCAAACCCCAGTGGTGGAACCTTAAATTTAGGCATCTTACCCATGTTTGGTTCGCGTTGGCTGGCACCGAGACTACCAGGTTTTCTGGCGAATAACCCTGATATACACGTGAATCTAGTCACCCAGCTGGAGCCATTTGACTTCAAACAAGAAAAACTCGATGCAGCAATCCATTTTGGAAAGGAACGCTGGCCTGGCGCACATTGTAAATTTCTAATGGATGAGCACGTGATTCCCGTATGCTCACCCACCATGCAGCGAACACAGCAATTTGAAACCCCTGCCGATTTGCTACAAGTTCCACTGCTTCACTTAAGCAGTCGCTCCGAGGCTTGGGCACGCTGGTTTAATCTGCATAATGTGCGCTTTAATGGCAATCACACCAGCATGTTACTGGATCAGTTTTCAACCATCACACAGTTGGCGAAATCAGGTATTGGAATTGGGCTACTGCCCGAGTTTCTGATTCAGGAAGAACTGGAGCGCGGCAGCTTAGTACCGGCTTGGCCACACTCCACACAATCTGAAGAAAGTTATTACTTGGTCTGGCCAAAGCATCGCTCAAGCTATCCGCCACTGGTTTCATTTTATGAATGGATGCAACAGCAAACCACCGAAACGCACGAGCCGCCCTCCTCAGAAGCTATGCAGTTCGCCTAACGTTAGCTTTCGCGTTTTTTAGCGCGGCGCTTGTTACGCTCACTTTGATTGGTCATAAAGCCCTGAAGCTCAGTATCTGCCCAAGCTTGAGCTTCTGCTTCTGATGCAAAACCACTCTGGCTTTTTGAAACGATATTAGAGCGAGCACTCACTCTACGTACAATATCAGCCGTCCAAAAATTGTCTTCTTCTACGATTTGAACACTGTATTTCTTGCTGGTTGCCATTCTTGATTAATTCCTGCAGGTTAAGTAACGATCACTTGTAATGAACACTCAATACAATAGCACCATTGTAAATCAATCCCCTAGCAAATGACTTACTGTTTATCACGCTTTATTGTGTTGGCTGAGCTGGTTATAATCCGGCCTCCCTTTGCCCACAAGGACCCAAGCGCATGAAAGACTATCAGAATGAATTCCTAAACTTTGCCATCGACAATAACGTATTGAGCTTTGGGGAATTCACCCTTAAGTCCGGTCGACTCAGCCCCTATTTTTTCAATTTCGGTTTATTCCGTACTGGCTCAGCACTGGCTCGCCTTGGCGACTACTACGCTCAAGCCATTGTCGACTCTGGCGTAGAATTCGACATGCTGTTTGGGCCAGCCTACAAAGGCATTCCATTAGTCTCTGCAGTCGCCGCCACCCTCTATGAAAAACATGGCCGCGATTATCCTTACGCTTACAACCGCAAAGAAGCCAAAGATCATGGCGAAGGTGGAACCATTGTCGGTGCGCCACTGGAAGGCAGAGTGTTAATCGTTGATGATGTGATCAGTGCCGGAACGGCCTGCCGCGAAGCAGCTAACTTGGTAACGGCTAACGGCGCAACACTGGCCGGTATTGCAATCTCTCTGGATCGTCAGGAGCGTGGCACCGGAGAAAAATCAGCGGTACAAGAAGTTGAAGAAGCGTATGGAATCAGCGTGCTGCACATTATCGCTTTGCAGGATGTGATTCAGCACATTGAAGAGACTGCAGAGGATGCAGCCTTGTTACAGCGTATTCAGGACTATCGAAACACATACGGCGTCGATTGACACTGTAATAGCCGCTCCATGACCTCATCGTTTAATAACAGAGGCTTGGAGCGGTAATAGCCTTGTATCCGGTCAACGGATAAAGACTCACAAAAGGCATGCTGCTCAGCTGTCTCCACGCCCTCTGCAACAGACTCCAACCCCAGGTAATGAATCATCACCACTAGCGCGGTTGTCAGTCGTTTATTGTTCTCATCATTGGCATCAACCGGAATAATCGAGCGATCGATTTTAACCACGCTAATCGGCATCTTCTGCAAACTGATAATCGATGAATAGCCCGTTCCAAAATCATCCAGTGAAATCTGACAGCCCAACTCAGACAAGCGCTCAATCACGCTAACATTTGCAACAGAGTGCTCCAGTAACGCGGTTTCAGTAATTTCAAATTCGACCAGTGTCGGATCCACACCGTGCTGTGCCAATGCTTCAGCAACAAACTGATCCAGCATTTCGTTTTCAAGCTGCACCGGTGACAAGTTAATCGCAATTCTTAACTGCTGGCCTAACTTTTCATTCCAATAAGCAATCGTACTAAGCGCCTGATGAATAACCCATTCACCAATCTGCATAATTAAACGAGTCTCTTCTGCTACCAGAATAAACTCATCGGGAGACACAAACTCGCCTTCATACTTCCAGCGAATTAACGCCTCAAAGCCCCATAAAGAGCGCCCTGAGTCACCATAAACCGGCTGATAATTTAAAAAGAACTCGTTTTCACGAATCGCTTTTCGCAGTCCTGCTTCAATATTAATGCGTCGCACGGCTTGGGTTTGCATCTCTTCCTGATAGAAGCAATAGCGGTTACGACCCAGTTTCTTAGAGCGATACATCGCAATTTCAGCATGCCTTAACAACTCATCGGAGTGCATATTAGCCATGCCATCAATTGCAATACCAATGCTAGCACTCACCGGTAGCTGCATTTCATGGCTCAGTTTAACGGGCTTTTCTAATGCTTTAAGAATGCTATTTACAATCGCAATGACTTCTTCGATATTGTTCTGATACTTGAATAGATAAGCAAACTCATCCCCACCCAGTCTGGATAAGAAGGCGTTAGCAGGCACGCAGCGTTGAATAATCCCGGCAACTCGCTTAAGCAGCTCATCACCCACAGTATGTCCAAAGGAGTCATTGACCAACCGGAAGTTATCCAGATCGATTAGCGCCACACCGCGCCGCCAGTCAGCACCGACATCAGCTTCCAGATAATTACTTAGTGTTTGATCAAAGGAATAGCGGTTCGCCAAGCCTGTTAGTACATCCCGACTTTGCAGATATTTCTTTTCTTCATCAGCAGTCAGTAATTTGCGCTCAAGCTCAAAGCGGATTTGGGCATATACGATCGCCCGGTGTAAGCGTGTGCCGGTAATCTCCGGCTTTATCATGAAGTCCTGAGCGCCATTGCGAATGCACTCAATCGCCAACTGCTCATTTTCAGAGTGGCTCATGATAATAATCGCCGCCGTCGAGCTTTTAGCACTGCTTCTGAATTCAATCAGCAGCTCCATGCCATCACGTCTGGGCATGAAATAATCCAGCAGAATAATGTCGAAGCTATGCGCCTCAAACAGCTCTATGCCAGCTTCTGCGCTTTGGGCTTCGTAGACAATCATTTGCGAATCGGATTTAGCCAGCTCTCGCCGTATATGCTCCCGATCAATCGCGTCATCATCTACCAGTAATACATTCATCCAGATCTAACTCCACGTCTCTATCGCCGGAAGCTTAGAACCGTTTAAATACTTCCCCAAAAAACCCACAAAAGTATCTACACTGTCCGACTTCTCATGCTTAACGATATATCCTGCTACCTGATGTTCGAAGGCCCGCTTAATATCTTCGTCAGCACCAGAGCTTGTCAGTACAAATACGACTGAAGGGTTATATTTTTTGTGTTGGCGCAAACTCACCAAAAACTCAATACCATTTAAACGTGGTAAATTTAAATCCAGCAAAATCACATAAGGCGAAGGCACTTCATCATTCAGCAATAAATCTAACGCTTCTCTTCCGTCATGGGCACGAATAAGGGGATTATTTAGTTTCTGAAAACGCTTTGAACGAATGAAAATTTCCGCATCCAAGTCATCATCTTCGACCAACAACAACGTCACTTCTTGCATAGTGTGATTCCTTTTTTATTCTGTAACACTATTTTGAACGCTACAGACTTAAGGCCTTGGCCATCTGGCGGTTACTTTCATGCCTTTGATGCCATCAGACTCGATAGCTAGACTGCCTTGGAAGGACTCTACCGTCTTCTTAACTAATGCCAGACCTAGCCCGCTTCCTTCTACAATATCTCTTGATTGCAAAGTCTGAAACATTTGCAAGGCCTTTTCATGATACTCCGGCGCGATTCCCGGACCGTCATCCTGAACGGTTAAAATATACTCTTCATCGGACTTATCAAGATGAACAGCAATGCTGCCAGCTTTAGTTTTGTTGTGTTTAATACTATTACTAATCAAATTGCGCAACACTGTCTCAAAAGGTATGCGCCAAACTTTACAGCGCACATCATCGGCAGAGCATTTAAAGCCCTCCGCAGCATTTTGCATCTGAAAAATGCTCATAACCAGAGGCTTCAGACTAACAGATTCTAAAGCATAGTTCTTGCGACCAATTCTGGAGTACGCCAACAAGTCATCCAGTAATTGCTCCATTCGATCGATACGACCACCCAGCATCTCCAAATGACGCAGAGAATCTCTTGGCAATATATCCTGACAATCATCCGAAATCCAATTGGCTAATTTACGAATTCCGCTGAGCGGGGATTTGAGATCATGCGAGGCGATGTAAGCAAATTGATCAAGCTCTTGATTGGCAGCCGTCAATTCCTGATTCTGTTGTTTAATTTGAAATCTCAGCGTCTTTTCATGTTGAATATTCATCAAACTGCTGACAATGAAAAGAGACTTTGAGGCCTCATCTTTCACCGAACGGCTATTTAGAGTGCACCAGATTACACTGCCATCTTTACACTGATACTGCTTTTCAAGCCCGATGACTTCAAAATCATCAACTGGCACCTCGGAAAATATTTTCCTGGTACGCTCTAGCTCGCAGTCTGGCGCGATATCAAATACCGACATACCCCGCATTTCATCAACGGTATAGCCTAACAAATCAGCCAAAGTACCATTTACTTCAAGGAAGGTACCATTCACATCCGCAATAATTAAGCCGACCGGCAAGGCTTTCATCGCGGTATTGAGTAAAGACTCGTGCTCGTTAAGCCTTACCCCGGCAGTGATGTCGGTATGCGTTCCCAGTAAGCGAATAGGCTTACCTGTATCATCCCGAATCGCCACGCCGCGCACTCGAATCCACACAATGGAGCCATTCGCATGGCGATATCGTAAAATCTGATCAAAGGGATAGTCAGGGTCTTTAAAGTGCTTCTCAAGCTCCTCGTAAGCTTTATTAAAATCCCCTTCCGGGTCAATTAATAACGCCTGCCACTCAGAGACCAAATGCTTCTTTTCGGAAGCTGGATAGCCTAAAACCTCCCAAAAGCGTTCATTCATCCACTCTTCTTCCGGCTTTTCGACATCCCAATACCAGAGGCCGTCCATAGAAGTTGATTGGATGAAATCGAAGATGGTCGAGTCTTGCTGGAAAAGTCTATACAACTCGTCCTTTAAGCGATGCCCCATGTGTTTCCTGAGCTTGGTAGGTTAAAAATTTTTAATGTGGCTTAATAGTGACCACTTGTAGCATATTTGTCAATGGCATGTATTTATTCGATTAGGCTTGAAACCACATCAAACAATTCAGAGTCAATCGCCTCTTGACGCTGATGATGATAAGCATGTCGTAACTCATCCAGCATTTCATCAATGTTTTTTTCAGCCCGTTGCATCGCCACTAAGCGGCTTGCATTCTCACTTGCTAAAGACTCCGCACAAGCTTGATACAAGGACACAAACAAATATTCACGAATTAAGGCACTCAATGTCGCTTTGCCATTGCCCAGAGTTTCTGGCAAGTTGTTATTCGGCCACGTTTCCCGCCTTAAGTTTTGCTGCCAACTAGCATCCAACGGCAATAAACGATGCACTTCCGGTTGATACTGTCCGGATAACTCGCCTGGCCGATGGTGATACAAGTGCAGTGCATTTACCGTATCAGTCTCCCAATACTCTGCCGTGGCCACTAAAATCTCAGCTACCAAAGCCGTAATCGCATTAACCGAGCTGGGTACATTAAAACAACCTTGCAGCGTTAAACCCGCATCTTCCAGCTGATCACGAACGCGCTCGCCGACTGCCCAAATCTTTAGGTCGCCTTTTAGTGTAGGCAACTTTTCACGAAAAAACTCAACCAAGCGATCGTTAAATTGCCCAACCAAGCCCTGATCGGTACCAAACACCACCACGACCGCATTTACCGGTGGCGCACCCGAAGCCATCTGCGATAAGCGCAGCTCGGGATGTTTGAGGCAGGCAACTAGGCCCAACTCAACCGTCCGGTAATATTCATCCAGCGCATGCACGGCATTTTCATATTGCGTGATGCTAGAGGCAGACATCGCTTTCATAGTGCGCACAACGGCTTGTAAGTCCACTGCGCCATCTGCCCGATGGCGAAGCGCTTCAAGGCTGTCAGTCATCGCTCTCACTCTGCTTCAACGTATCATACAAGGCTTGTTCTGCCGCGGGCATGTCAGCCAGTGAAACCTCATCAAATTTGCCTTCTGTTAACGCCTGAAGCAATGCAATCTGCATATCGACCGGCACCAACTGATGCTCGCCCTGATGCAAACAGGCACGAATACGCTTGCCGTGTTCCAATTGCTTGCGTGTAGATTCATCCAGGCGCGTACCAAAACGGGCAAAGCTTTCCAGTTCCTCAAACTGGGCATAAGCCAGCTTCAGACTGCCCGCCACTTTACGATAATCCTTACGCTGTGCCTTACCTCCTACCCGCGACACCGAGCGCCCCACATCCACCGCAGGCAATACACCCAGCTCGAAGAGTTTAGGCGATAAATACACTTGCCCATCCGTAATCGAAATCAGATTAGTTGGGATATACGCCGACATATTCTGCGCTTCGGTTTCGATGATTGGCAAAGCCGTCAATGAACCACCGCCTAACTCCGGCTTCAAATGCGTGGCCCGCTCCAGCAGGCGCGAATGGATATAGAAAATATCGCCCGGAAACGCTTCCCGCCCCGGTGGCCGACGCAACAACAGGGAAATCTCACGATAAGCACGCGCATGATTGGTGAGATCATCATAAACAATCAGCACTTCCTTGCCTTGCTGCATAAAGTATTCGGCAATACTGGTCGCGGCATACGGCGCAATATAAGTTAAACCTGGTGGGCTATTCCCCTCAGTTACCACGACGGTGGTATACGCCATCGCGCCATGCGCTTCCAAATCCGCGACCACTTTAGCCACTGCTGACGCGCGCTGGCCAATCGCACAATAAATACACTGCACGCCATGCTCACGCTGGTTAATAATGGCATCGACCGCAATGGTGGTTTTACCGGTTTGTCGATCGCCTAGGATCAATTCACGCTGACCACGGCCAATCGGCACCATGGCATCAATAACTTTAATGCCGGTTTGCAGTGGTACAGACACCGGTGTGCGATCCATAATCGCCGCCGCAGGACGCTCAATCGGCATACGCTCTGTATAATTAAGTGGCCCTTTACTATCCAGCACCACGCCTAGCGGGTTAATGACCCGCCCAACCAGCTCATTGCCAACGGGCACATCCACTACCCGACCTGTGCGCTCAACTTCATCACCAGCTTGTAGGTGCCAATAGTCACCCAGCAGCACCACGCCAAGCTCATCCGGCGTTAAATCAAAAGCGATGCCATAAAGATCACCGGGGAATTTCACCAGCTCTTCGTACCCCACACCCGGCAAGCCACTAACTTTGGCGATACCGGTTGCCACACTTTTAATGCGCCCGATCTCGCTAGTACTCAGTGGCGCTTTAAATTGATCGCTAGCCGCGCGCACCTCATTAAAAGCGCGCTCCACGGCCGTATTTAACTCAAGCTCCGCCATTGGACTGCGCTCCGCTAAACCGTAATTTATTGTCGATTAAGCCTTTGATACTGGCATCTAAGTCAGACAAATAAGCGTCCAGATTCCAGCTCAGCTTATGACCGTTGCCAACCAGCTCAACGCCGCCGATTAAATGCTCATCATGAGCAAACTTCACCGCTGGTTTGGTAGGCAATACACCCTGCAAAGACTCCGTGAGTGTCGCCTGCTGCTCTGCATTAAACTCAAAGGCACTGCGCACCAATACTTCATTATTCGGACTATCTGCGGTTTGGTTAAAGGCTTTACGTTGCTCTGGCGTCATCGCCTCAACACGGTGAATGAGTACCTTAACGATCTGCACTTCAAGCTCACTATCGGACAAATCAGCCAGCGCCCGACGCGCCACATTCAATACCTCATGACGTGTGCGCTGATTAATATCCTGATCCAATGTCTGCTGCTCTTTTTTCAAAGCCAATAGCCATTGCTCACGCTGAGTGGCGACTTCGTGGGCGGCCTGATCCAGCAATTGCTTTTGCCGCTCAGCCGCATCCGCTTTTGCTTGCTCAAATAGACCTACACGCTCCGTTTCAAAGGCGGCATTTTTAGTGCTTAGCTCTGCTTGCTGCCCGGCGGCCTGCTCTTGACTGGCCTGCGTTTCTTTCAGCAAGGTGGCAATTCGCGCCTCACGGGCATCAATCGCATCCAGCACCGGCTTGTATAAAAACCGCTTCAGTAACCACATCAGCAGCAGAAAATTAAATATCTGCGCAATGATGGTAAACCAGTCAAATAACACGATTAACCTCCAACGGCTTTTTCAATCGCAACAATCGCATAATTCCAGAACGGATTAGCAAAGATCAGAATCATCGCCACCACGAAACAGTAAATGGCCACCGACTCAATCATCGCCAAACCAACAAATAAGGTCCGTGTAATGGTGGATGAAGCATCCGGCTGTTGCGCCAATGCACTCAGTGCGGTGGCGACTGCCCTACCTTCCCCCAATGCCGGCCCAATACCGCCAATGGCAATGGTTAAACCGGAAGTGATAATTGAAACAATTGCAATTAAGGTCAAGCTATCCATGTGAACTCCTGTCAGTCATCTTGGATGGTTATTAACTCAGGCGGCTTTGCCGCTGGTAGCGGCAGCGATATAAACCGTCGCCAAAATACTAAAAATATAAGCCTGTACCACACCCGTTAGCAGATGCAGTACATTCATTAACACGGGAAAAATAAAGGGCGTTACCATTAGCAAAATGGCCAAAATCATCGCGCCACTCATAATATTTCCGAACAAACGAATCGCCAGTGCCAGCGTGCGAGACAATTCACTGATGATATTAAATGGCAACATCACGGGCGTTGGCTTTACATAAGATTTCAAATAGTTAGCAATGCCCTGCTCACGAATACCAAAAAATGGCACCGCCAGAAACACACACAAAGCCAGCGCCGCAGTGGTTGATAAAGATCCCGTTGGTGGCTCATACCAAGGCAATACACCTAGCAAATTAGAAACCAGAATAAATAAGAACAACGTGCCCACAAAGGGCATATAGCGGCGCGATTGCTTAAGGCCAACTTCTTCAATTTGATCTTTCACACCGAGCACAATCACTTCCAGCACATTTTGCCAACGCGGAATCTCTAAACCATCATTCAACTTACGAGTGACTAGCCAAGCGCCGCCGACCATGAGCAGCATGACAGCCCAAGTTGTGACAATCGTGAGGTTTAAATTGAAAAAGCCCCATTGCCAGTAAATTGATTCATCCGAACTAAGATGCATGGCGTTGCTCCTTGCCATTATCAGTCAGTGACTCGGCTAATGGCTCAGCGACCTGCTCTGTAGCTACCGCCTTATTCGGTGGGCTTAATGGCTCTGGGATAATGCGCGTCAACACCATGCGCGCCACGATAAAGCCCAATAGCGCCAAGGCCAAATGCTGCCATTCACCAAACTTTGCAATGCTATAAAAGCCCGCGAGTGCAACCGCCATGCGCAGCAAAAAGCTCAGCAAGAACCACGCTGCCGGTACAGTCGCCTGCATTCCCTTGCGCACCGTTAGCCACAGCCCGCCAAAGAAAAACACGCCTAATGCGCCACCTGCGAGTAATGCCAATAGTAGTGTTTCAATCATCGTTTGCATCCTTATCATTATGCATATCGCGATCTTCTTTCGAGACCCAATGCCAAGCGCTTGCGCAGCCAATCACTAAGCCAATAATTAATAAATTCAAGCTCCAGCTCACGGAGCCGGGGTGATGCTTATCCAACCAAAAACCAAGGGCTAGCCCTAATAATGTCGGCACCGCGACCGACCAGCCCACAATTCCCATGGTACCTAAGCCCATCCATACCGAGCGCCCCGGCTTGCGTAGCGCTTTGAGCTTGCGAGTGGCTTTGGCATCCACATTTTTTACAAACCGACTGTCACTATCCTTATTCATTACTCACTCCTGAGCCTATACCGATCAGCCATTTTGAAGGCGTGGGACTTACTAGTGCGGATGAAGATCATTAAAGCCGCGCATAAAACCACTTTCCAAGCGCGCCAACACTGCACGCACTTGCAACTCTTGATCACTGAGCTTTAGAAACTCATTTTTCACCATGAGCTTTAACTGTTCCAGATCCGCATGAGCGTGCGCATTACGCACCGACACCCGCACTTCCTTTCCCACTTTAACCAAGACGCCTTCATCGACGGCGATATAAGCAGGACTCTCCCCTGCCAGCGTATAAGTCAGAATGCCAGGCTCCAATATCGCCACGCAGTCCAATCGATTTGGCAGCAAGCCATAAGCCCCTTCCGGCGTTTCCAGCACAATGCTGGTGACTGCCTCATGGCGCGCAAACACCTTGGAGGGCAGTAACACCTGAAGTTGCATGGCGGACTCAGTCACGTTTGGCCTCATCGATCTTGCCGATCATGTACAGCGCACTTTCCGGATAGTCGATAAACTCATCATTGAGAATTCGCTCACAGCCATCCAAGGTATCTTCAAGGCTAACCGTTGCGCCTGCCATGCCACTAAACTGGCCGGTGGTATAAAACGGTTGTGTCAAAAAGCGCTCCAGCTGCCGCGCTCGTGAAACCACTTTGCGGTCATTCTGCGAGAGCTGCTCCATCCCCAGCATGGCGATGATGTCTTTCAAATCTTCATATTGCGCCAAAGTGCGACGAACTGACTGCGCCAGCTCATAATGTCGCTCACCCACCACACCCGGCGTCAGCATTTTGGAATGCGACTGCAAAGGGTCAACCGCTGGAAATAAACCCTCACTCGCGCGCTTGCGTGATAAAGCAATGGAAGCCGATAAATGCGAGAAGGTATGCACTGCTGCCGGATCAGTAAAATCATCCGCTGGCACATACACCGCCTGAATCGAAGTAATCGCGCCGGCATCGGTATTAGCAATACGCTCTTCTAATTGAGCCAGCTCAGTACTTAAGGTTGGCTGATAGCCTAAGCGGGATGGCATTTGCCCCATCAAACCAGACACTTCAGCACCGGCCTGAATAAAGCGGAAAATATTATCCACCAACAGCAGTACATCTTTATGTTCGTCATCGCGGAAATACTCCGCCATGGTCAGCGCAGCATGGCCAACCCGAAAGCGGCTACCGGGTAATTCATTCATTTGCCCGAATAGCATTACCATGTCTGAGAGCACGCCTGCTTCTTTCATTTCACGATGCAGTTCTTCACCTTCACGACAGCGCTCGCCAATTCCGCAGAAAATACTCACGCCATTATGATGGCCGACCATGTTATGAATCATTTCGGTCAGCAGCACGGTTTTACCAACCCCTGCACCACCGAACAAACCGGTCTTACCACCTCGTTCCAGTGGCACCAATAAATCGATCACTTTAATGCCGGTACTAAATACTTCCGTCTTGGTAGAGCGGCTCGATAGTGGCGGAGGTGTGTTATGAACTGAACGCCATTCAACGTCTTCCGGAGCAGCCCCGCCATCGATCGTATTACCAAATACATCAAACATTCGCGACAGAATATGTGGGCCAACAGGCGCTTGCAGCGGGCCACCGGTATCGGTCACCGACATGCCACGTGCTAAACCCGCAGTAGGCGTCAATGCAATGGCACGTACCAGTTCATCACTTAGCTGTGTTTGCACTTCTAACAACACACCAGAATCTGGTCCTGCTTTCAGTAGATTACGAACGGCTGGCAAATGCTCAGAAAAGTGGATATCCACCACACTACCCCGCACTGCAACAATTTTACCGAAAGAGGATTCAGCCGTTGTAGGCTCTTGATTAGCCAATAGTAAATTTTCGTCCATAATCGGAATGACTCTTTTACAAGTAAAGTGTACAGCGTGACAATAAAGCCATCTGGCTTGACCATCTTTGACATATATCAAAGACGTAGTGGTTAGGCTGATTTATAAAGCACACAGATTTTTCGTTTTTTTCATTTCCTTGGAATATCAGATTAAGGAGCGCAAGCCTCATGATTCCAGATGACGTTGTCGATATATCGCGGCTGCAGTTCGCAACCGTCGCGCTATATCACTTTATTTTCGTTCCCCTCACCTTAGGAATGACCTTTCTGCTAGCCATTATGGAGTCGGTCTATGTTATGACCGGCAAGCAGATCTACAAGGACATGGTTAAGTTCTGGGGAAAACTGTTCGGTATTAACTTTGCACTGGGTGTCGCCACTGGTCTGACCATGGAATTCCAGTTTGGTACTAACTGGTCATACTACTCCCATTATGTCGGGGATATCTTTGGTGCGCCGCTGGCGATTGAAGGTTTAATGGCCTTCTTCCTAGAGTCAACCTTTGTGGGTATCTTCTTCTTCGGTTGGGACCGTTTGAGCAAAGTCTCTCACTTAACCGTGACTTGGCTAATGGCGCTGGGAACTAACTTCTCTGCACTGTGGATTTTGATCGCTAACGGCTGGATGCAAAACCCAGTCGGTGCCGAATTCAATATCGACACCATGCGTATGGAGATGACCAGCTTCTCAGAAATCCTGTTTAACCCAGTTGCCCAAGTGAAATTCATTCACACGGTATCTGGTGGTTATGTTGCCGGTTCTATGTTTGTGCTGAGCATCAGTGCCTGGTATCTGCTAAAAGGCCGTGACGTTGGTTTTGCCAAGCGTTCGTTTGCGATTGCAGCAGGCTTTGGTTTGGCGTCTATTCTTTCCGTTATCCTACTGGGTGATGAGAGTGGATATGAAACCGGACAACTGCAAAAGACTAAATTGGCCGCGATCGAAGCAGAATGGGAAACTGAGCCTGCACCTGCAGCCTTCACCCTATTCGGTTTTCCAGATCAGGAAGCCAAAGAAACTCACAATGCCGTTAAGATTCCTTATGTGATGGGTATTATCGCAACGCGCTCTTTAGATGAAGAAGTCATGGGTTTAAATGACATCATCAAAGAAAACGAAGTGAATATCCGCAACAGCATGAATACTTACGCACTGTTTGAAAAAGTTCGTAAAAAGGAAGCCACTGAAGCTGAAATTGCAGAATTTCAGGAAGTTAAAGGCAACTTAGGCTTCGCGCTGCACTTGAAGCAATATGCACCAAACGTGGTTGATGCCACTGAAGCGCAAATCAAGAAAGCGGCTGAAGAAACGATTCCTCATGTTGCGCCGGTATTCTGGTCATTCCGGATTATGGTTGCAGCTGGTTTCACAATGTTAGGTATCTTTGCACTGGCTTTCTTGTTTACTGCACGCCGTACTGTATTTACCAAGCGCTGGTTCCTGTGGGCTTCATTCCTCAGCTTACCTCTGCCCTGGATTGCGATTGAAACCGGCTGGGTAGTTGCAGAATATGGTCGTCAGCCATGGGCGGTGGGTGAAATACTACCAACCTCGGCAGCCGTTTCATCTCTGACTTACAACGATATTTTGTCCAGCCTGATCGGCTTCGTGGTGTTCTATACCATTCTGCTAATCATTGAAGTGTACCTAATGCAGAAATTCGCGCGCCTCGGCCCAAGCTCACTGCATACCGGACGCTATTACCACGAACAGCCTGGTGGAAAACTCTATCACGCCCCTTCAACAAATCCTGAAGCAGAGCTGATGTAAGGAGATATGGTTATGGAATTTATTGATTATACAACACTGAAAATGGTGTGGTGGTTGCTGGTAGGGGTGCTATGGCTTGGCTTTGCACTCACCGAAGGCTTCGATATGGGCGTGGGTATGTTGCTGCCATTTGTGGGCAAAACCGATGAAGAACGTCGCGTTGCGATTAATGCGGTTGCACCACACTGGGATGGTAATCAGGTGTGGTTGATTTTGGCCGCCGGTGCGATCTTTGCGGCATGGCCAATCGTGTACGCAACAACCTTCTCCGGATTTTATCTGGCGCTGATGTTGATGTTGTTCTCGCTGTTTTTCCGCCCGGTCGGTTTTGATTACCGCTCTAAGCTGCAAAACAAGCAATGGCGTAGCACGTGGGACTGGGGACTATTTATCTCTGGTGTCGTACCTCCGCTGATTTTGGGCGTAGCATTCGGTAACCTGTTCTTAGGCGTACCGTTCCACTATGACGATTACCTGCGTTCGTACTACGACGGTAACTTCTTCTTACTGCTGCACCCATTTGCTGTGTTATCCGGCCTGCTAGCGATCGCCATGTTCGCCATGCACGGTGGTGCTTACCTAATGATGCGCTGTGGCGGCGATGTGTACGACCGTACTCGTCAATACACCCAATACGCAGCATTAGCGGTACTGGCGTTGTTCGCAATCGAAGGCATCTGGTTGTACTTTGGGATTGATGGCTATGTGATTAGCAGTGCGATTGATACTGGCGCACCAGCTAACCCACTGACCAAAACGGTTGAGATTACCGCTGGCGCGTGGTTCCACAACTACAGCGAATACCCATTAACCATGATTGCACCATTGGTTGGTCTGGGTTCTGCAGCATTGGTCTTCTTGTTTGTGCGCATGCGTCGTCCTGCATTGGCATTTTTGTTCACCACGTGCAGCATGTTTGGCATTATCCTAACTGGAGCGTTTGCACTGTTCCCATTCATTCTGCCATCCAGCACTCACCCCAGCCATAGTCTGACTATTTGGGATGCGGCATCAAGTGAGCTAACCTTGTCCATTATGTTGGTTGCGACCTTATTGTTCGTACCCATTATTTTGATCTATACCGTTTGGTGTTATGCCAAATTATGGGGCTCATACAGCGTTGAAGACATCCGCGCTAATGAGCACACCCTTTACTAATAGGAGATTGTCATGTGGTATTTTGCCTGGATTCTCGGCGTATTACTGGCCTGTGCTTTCGGTATCATCAATGTGATGTGGCTTGAGCTCAATGGCTTGGATGAAGACGAGTAACGTGACGTAAATGTCTAAGGTAACTGATTCAGCTATCCCGGCATTTCTGAAAGCCCAAAAACCGCTGACAGGGGTGTATTTACGCCTGTCAGTAGGCTTGGGCTTGCTCTCTGGCCTGTTGCTTATTGCACAGGCATGGAGCCTTGCCAGTATTGTTAACGCGGTAATTTTCGAGCAAGCCAAACTTGGCGATGTCGTTTATTACTTAATCGCCTTACTGGCCATATTTTTAGTACGCGCCGGGCTAAACCAAGCCTCGGAGCGAGCGGCTATCGAAGCTGCCATGCGGGTCAAACGCGATCTCCGACAACGGCTACATCAACGTTTATTTGATGCTGGCCCACTCTATTTGAATAATGAACGCAGCGGCGAACTGGTCAACACACTGGTTGATGGCGTCGATGCGCTGGAAAATTACTACGCCCGCTACCTGCCTACCATGTCATTGGTAGCGCTGATCCCCTTATCCATTCTGGTGTTTATCTTCCCAATTGATTGGATTTCCGGGTTGATCATGGTGGTAACTGCCCCCTTGATTCCGTTTTTTATGATACTGATTGGTAAAGGTACCGAGCGGCTCAATAAGAAACAATGGCGCAAGCTGGCGCGCATGAGTGCGCATTTTCTGGATATGATCCAAGGGCTAACCACCCTCAAACTGTTTAATGCCAGTCGCCGCGAAGCGCAGGTGATTGCACGAATTTCGGATGATTATCGCCGCAGCACCATGTCGGTATTGCGCGTAGCGTTTTTATCCTCCCTGTTATTGGAATTTCTCTCCACCGTTAGCATTGCCATGGTGGCGGTGATTATTGGTTTTCGCCTGATGTATGGCGAAATGGATTTTTTCTATGGTTTCTTTGCGCTGCTATTAGCGCCGGAGTTTTACCAGCCGTTGCGAAATATGGGCACCCACTATCATGCGCGGATGGAAGCGATTGGCGCGGCTGAAAAAATGCTGGAAGTGTTAGAGCCTGGAACGCTTGAATTAGAAGATGGCGTTGAGCCTTTGGTGCAAGTGCCGAAATCTGCTTTAGAGCAAACGGCTGCTGAAAATGCTGATACCAAGCTATCTAAAGCCAGCTCCACTACAACTGATAAGACTGATAAGACTGATAAGACTGATAAGAACTTATCGGCGGAGCAAGACTGGGCTACATTTAATACTGAAAGCGGCATTACGATTGAATTTGATCAGGTTAGTTTTGACTACGAACCCGGCCGCCCTGCGCTAAAAAACATCTCACTACGCATTCAAGCTCATGAAACCATTGCGATTGTCGGTGCCAGCGGTGCCGGTAAAAGCACATTGATGAATATGCTACTGGGCTTTATTAGCCCTCAGTCGGGTGAAATTCGCATTAACGATATGCCACTAACACCAGAACACTTTGAAGCATGGCGCAAGCAGCTCGCCTGGATGCCACAACGGGCACATTTATTTCATGGCAACGTGCGTGACAATATTGCATTAGGCCAGCCAAAAGCTAGCGATCAGGCAATTAAAGCCGCCGCCGAAGCCGCACAAATCGCTGATTACATCGACACCCTGCCTGCACTTTACGAAACTGCCGTTGGTGAGCGAGGAGCGGGATTATCCGGCGGCCAAATTCAACGAATTGCATTGGCACGTGCCTTTTTAAAAGATGCGCCGGTTATGTTACTGGATGAGCCTACCGCGCACTTAGATCAAGAAAGCGAGCAACGCATTCAAAAAAGCCTTGAGCACTTAGCGCAAAACCGCACGGTGATTAGCATTGCGCATCGCTTGCAAACTATCGAACAAGCTGACCGTATTGTATTACTGGAAGCCGGTGAAATTCTGGCGATTGGCAGTCACGATAGTTTATTAGCCGAACAGCCTCGCTATGCCGAAATGGTCTCGCGCTTAAAGCAAGGTGACCTATGAGTAACACTAACCTAAATAGCACCCGGCTCAACAATGGCAATGGCAATGGCAATGGCAATGGCAATGGCAACCATGCTGATGCAATGAGCAACTGGGCGGTCATGCGCCGACTACTAAAATTAGTTAAGCCATGGTGGGGCTGGATGTTGCTGGGAGCCTTGTTATCACTGATCACTATCTTGGCTAATATCAGTCTAATGGCACTGTCCGGCTGGTTTATCGCCACCATGGCAATGGCTGGCGTCACGGGTGCGAGTGTTAACTACTTCACGCCATCAGCCGGTATTCGTGCCTTTGCAATTACCCGCACCGCCAGCCGTTATGGCGAGCGCTTGGTCACCCACGAAGCGACTTTCCGCCTACTAGCTACTTTGCGCACTTGGTTTTATGAGCACTTGGAGCCACTTGCGCCCGCTATTCTGCAAAACTACCGCAGTGGCGATTTACTCAGTCGTATCCGTGCTGACATTGATGCACTGGAAAACTTTTATCTGCGCATCCTTGCCCCTTTGCTGGTAGCGGCGATTAGTAGCGTGGCGATTTTATTATTCTTAGCGCAGTACAGCGTCATTTTGATGTTGATTGAACTTGCCTTACTAATGATTGCAGGCGTTGCAATTCCATTACTAGTCAATCACCTAGCGCACCAAGCCGCTAGCCGAAAAGTTGAAACAACTTCTGCTTTACGCTCCGCGGTCATCGATAGCACGCAAGGCATGAGCGAATTACTGATTTATGGCGCGGCAACCCAACAAGCTGAAAAAGTCAGTGCGCTCAGCGAACAACTAATTAGCGATCAACAGCATTTAGCAAAACTCAATGGTGGCACTCAATCTGCCGTTGGCTTCTGCGCTAACATCAGTATGTGGCTAATGCTGATTATCGCCATTCCGATGGTTACAGTCGGCAGCCTGACGCCAGCGAATTTACCGATGCTCGCGCTGTTTGCACTGGCCAGCTTTGAAGCGATTCTGCCTTTGCCCTTAGCCTTTCAAACCCTACCCAGCACTTTGGCTGCGGCGCGACGTTTGTTTGATATTGTCGACAGCAAACCAGCGGTTCAGGAGCCAAGCTCACCCAGTGGTCTCCCTGAACGCTTTGATATTGAAATCAACGATGTCTCCCTGCGCTATCCTAATAGCCAAAGCAATGCGCTGGAAGCGATCAACTTATCCATTCCACAAGGTAGCCACCTCGCGATTGTTGGCCCCAGTGGCTCCGGTAAAAGTACGCTGATCAATGCGCTTATGCGATTTTGGCCGGTGGCCGATGGCACTATCCAATTTGGCGGCATGAGCATTGAGCAATTAACGGGTGATGACTTACGCAGCCAGTTTGCGGTTGCGGCTCAGCAAAGCACCTTATTCAACAGCACCATTCGCCGTAATTTGCTACTGGCTAAGCGCGATGCCACCGAAGATGAAATTCAGCAAGCCTGCAAACTGGCCCAAATCCATGACTTTATTGAAACGCTGCCGGAAGGCTATGAGACTTGGATTGGTGAAGCGGGCCATAAATTGTCCGGCGGGCAAATGCGACGTTTGGGCATTGCACGGGCTTTATTGAAAGCTGCGCCGGTCCTAATTTTGGATGAGCCGGGCGAAGGTTTGGACAGCGTAACCGAGCAAGCCATGCTCAAAGCCATCACCGAAAGCGCCAAAGATCGCACCCTAATCCTGATCACTCATCACTCGGTCGGATTAGATGATATGCATCAGATCATCCACCTGGAACAAGGGCATATTGTCAAACGCTTATAGACTAGATTATCCTAAGGCTCATTTTATGTAATTTGCGCGCCTGCGTGAGGAGTCTGGGATAACATGGCAAAACTTCAAGGTAAAGGCAATTGCCAGACCTGCCCCATCCGTTATCGCAGTATTTTCTCAGGTATTCCAGAAGCGGACTTACCCGACGTTCTTCAGGACTTCCGCACATCTGTAATCACATTAACGCACAATGAGAACATTTACATTGAAGGCGATGCCGCTGCGCACGCCTATACTCTGCGTAAAGGGCTCGTCAAATTAACCAAGTCATTGGCTGATGGCCGCACCCAAATTGTCCGCATTATTGGCCATGGCGAGCTGTTCGGCTTTGATGGGTTAGCCGGTGAAGATTACAACCAAACCGCCTTGGCCCTCACCGATATTGAAATTTGTAAGCTCCCCATGAAAGATTTGGAGCGAATTCGCGCCACCAGCCCTGAAGTTGATAAAGCGATGATGCAGGGTTGGATACAGGGATTGCGGGCGGCGGAAAATATGCTGCTGGACCTTGGCGCCAAAAAGGCACCCGAGCGTTTGGCAAGTTTCTTATTGAAGTGGTGCAAGGATAATCAGCCGGGACAATGGATAGACTTGCCACTGTCGCGCTCTGAGATTGCGGAGCTATTAGGGCTGACCGTCGAAACAGTCAGCCGCTTCTTATCGGATTGGAAGCGCAAAGGCCTTATTCAGGATACGCGCAGTACCATCCAGCTAACAGATCCCGAAGGATTAAAGCAGGCGGTCTGCACGTCGGCGCGAGGCTTGTAATTAAGCGGTAGCCACCTGCTTTGGCTTGCGAAACTTTTGATGCCAAACCCGGTAGATTTCCAATAATGCCAATGGCACAAAGTGCACCATCGCAGGCCCCACATTATTCTCAACAAATATCCAGTGAGCCAATGTCAGTACTGCAGCGGGATAAACCCAACGCTGTAGCGGCTTCCATTTCTGGCGCAGGGCTTTCACTGAAGCATCGTTTGAGGTAATCGCCAGTGGAATAAAGATAAAGAATGCCAACCAGCCAGTCCAAATACCCAGCTTAAAGAATTCATCCAACATTGCCTGAAGCGCGCCCATATCCAGCACATAGAGCACGGTATGAAAGGCCGCATACATAAAGGCCGCGACGCCAAAATAACGACGATTGCGCACTAGCCACATCGTCCATTTTTGAGTGGGGAACAATAAACGCAATGGCGTTGCCAGCATTGCAATAATCATAAATCGTGCGGCAAATTCGCCCGTTGGGTGCAGCAAGCCATGTACCGAAGCCGCTTCGCTGATCAAGCCAGAGACAAAGCCGAATGAGGGAATGGCCAGAATTACCCAGAGTAGGTAGCGCGAGCCAAGTAGTGATTTAATAAAAGACATGAGGGGTCCGTTCAATTAGCCAGTAAATAGCTAAAGCATAAGGCAAATGCATTGGTCAGAATATTGAATTTACATGCTTTTACGATTGCTTAATAACCGGCCGGTCTAAGGCCTTACGAATCACCAGATACAAATCCTGATATTCAAACGGCTTCGTCAAAAAGTCATCCATGCCAGCGTCTTCACATTGCTGTCGAACTTCCGTTGTATCATGGGCAGTCAGCGCAATAATCGGCACCGTTGGGTCTAATGCATTTTTGCGTATCCAGCGGCTAATCTCCAAACCATCCCGGCCCGGTAAATTAATATCCATCAACACTACATCAAACGTGCGCTGTTGGAGCAGAAGTGTGGCACTTTCGCCGCTCGAGGCCAAGGTCACATCACCGCCCAGATTTTGAATCATTTCAGAGCCGACATAGCGGTTTAATAAAGAGTCATCGGTTAATAAGATCTGTACGCCTTTGGGTAGCGCAAAGTCAGATAATTCAAAGGCTTCCAGCTCCGGCGTGACCGACTCATTGGTGATTTCAAAGGTCAGCTCGAAAAAGAAGCAGCTGCCTTCACCGAGTGTACTTTCAACCTGCAAATTGCCCCCCATTTGTTCGACCAAACTTTGGCTGATCGACAAGCCAAGTCCCGCTCCCTCTTTGGAGCCTGCGCCCTCGCCCTTTACTTGTCGGTAAGCATCAAATAAATACTGCTGATCTTCCTCGCTGATGCCGATACCGGTATCGCTCACACTAAATTTAACCCGCAACTCATCGTCAGAATCGGAGGGCAGCTTCTCCACCACAAAACAGATGCTGCCCTCTTCGGTGTATTTAATGCTGTTAACCAGCAAATTGATTAGCACTTGTGATAAGTGACCGCGATCGCCCATCACATTGATATTGCTTAAATCATCACTTTCAAACTCTAACGCCAAGTCTTTCTGCTCAGCGGTCTGAGACACAATATTGCGGATAGCGCGTAAGGCGACATCCAAGCTAAAGGCTTCATGTGCCAATTCAAAGCGCTTATTTTTCACCTTGGCAAAATCCAATACGTTGCTGATCAATTGCATCATATAGCCGGAGGCTAAACCGAGTTTCTCGACGTATTCGGCTTGTGTTTTATTCAGATCACTGAGCTTGAGTAGCGCACCTAAACCAACGATGGCATTCATCGGCGTGCGTAATTCATGGCTCATCACGGCAAGGAAGTCATCCTTAGCCTTGGCGGATGCCTCGATTAATCTCAACTTATCCCGCTCAATCCGTGCTTTCCAGGCATGAACGATCGCCAATGACAGCATAAAGCCGAGCGTTGCCACCATGCTATAGGTGTCGGTTGAGGCATCACGCTCATCGGGTGTGACAACAATCACGTACAGATTAATCAAGTTCACCAGTAGCGGAATCATAAAGATTAAGAAGAAATAGGCCGCTACGCTGGAGCGCTTTTTGACTGCAATATAAAGACTCACCCCTGCAATAAATGGCAATAACAATGCGCCGAGCATTAATACAACTGTGGCAAAGTCAGGGTTCGCACCGGTGATAAATATTAAGCCAATCGAGATCGCAATCATCAGATTAAATGTGCTATTAATCTTGGGCATGCTGATGCTGTCGATGCTTAAAATATTGCGGGTGTAAACCAAGGTTGCCGCGCCTGCAATCAATAAGGGCGTCAGGAAAAAATAGCTACCGGTATCCCCAAAAAAGCTCAGACTTTCAAACACCGGATTGGAGTTATGCGTGGTAATCAGCGAGCCCAAAGCACTAATCGTAAGCGCCAGATAAGTGCTTTCATGCAGAATGAGAAACATAAAAAACTGGTAGATCGCGATCACCAGAATGCCAATATAGACGGCTCCGTATAAGCGATAATTTTGATTACTCGTGGCGATCATTACATCGGAATTAACGAATTCGACGGGGACGACAACGATGGAACTCCCGTTAGTTGCCCGCATATAAAGGTCAATTGCTTGATTTTCTGGTAAGTTAACGGACCATGCGTAGCGTCTAAAATCATCCAGCCGCGTGAAGTACTTTGCCGTAACGACATCAGCAGCACCTACTGATTCTGCGCCGGACTCCGCAACCGGCAAGGCATACAAATCAAAGTCTTCCCCCATCATGGCGCTTAGTCGCAGATACCACTTTTGTGAGGAACGGTCGATAATGCGTAACTTCACCCACCAAGCAGATTGCGAGCGCCCAAAGTTTAGAACGCGCTTTTGGTTTAGGGAGAACTGGGAAGCGTAAGCTGGAGATAACACATCGCTCAGAGTGAGCGCTCGGGAAGGGTCTTCCAAAAAACTGGCGTGTGCTGAGCCGGAAAATACGGTTTGCTGGTCGCCTAATACCAAGGCTGGAACTGCTGCATCGTCTGCTGAAAGCATAGAAGGCATAAGCAACAGTAATACCAGCAACACTTTTAGCATCATTCAACCGCCACATAACAAGCCACAAGTGTAACAGGTTATCGGAAATCACTGACTTTGTAAAAAGCATAAATTAAGCAGCATAAGACAGATGCCCCATAGCCAAATAGCCTCTGAGACAAATGTCCTAAGCCGACATTTGCCCAATGCATGTACATCATTCCTCCACTGTTTCCAATCCCGTCTGACTGCCACAGTTCGGTTACGCCACTGATGGCGCATTATTCAACAACATAAAGGGAAACAATCATGCGTAAGCTAACACTCTCAGGCCTGATCATCGCCGCTACTTTTGCTTCAACAGCCGCTATTGCCGGACCAGATTGCACCAGTGAGCCAAAGGAAAACTGGATGAGCGAAATGGACATGCAAAAGAAAATCGTCAATGACTACGGCTTTACTATGTACAAATTCAAAGTCACCAGCGGCAACTGCTATGAAATCTACGGCACTGCGCCAAAATCAGAAGACAATGCAGATGAGCGTGTGAAAACAGAGATCTACTTCCACCCAGTAACTGGCGAAATCGTTAAGCAAAAAATCGAGGACTAATCATGTCTGGCACTCAAGAAATCACCATTTGGGATCGTTTCGTCCGCCTGTTTCACTGGTCGGTAGCAGGTGCTTTTTTACTGGATTTCTGGGTGCTGGAAGAAGGTGACCCACCGCACGAATGGGTGGGTTATTTTCTGGGCGGATTGTTAGCCCTACGCATTATCTGGGGATTTATTGGTCCGCACAATGCGCGCTTCAGTAGCTTTTTCCCGACCCCTACTCGGGTGAAAGCTCACCTTACGGACTTACAGCAAGGCCATATTGATCGCAGTGAGGGTCACAACCCTCTTGGCGGCGCGATGGTGATTGCCCTTATACTGATGCTGGCAATCGTCGCCATGAGCGGCTGGATGCTAACCTGGGAGATGTTCTGGGGCTCCGATGAGGTCGAAGAGATTCACGAGATTAGCGCCAATCTAACCATGATTTTAGTGGTGATCCATGTGGCTGCGGTGATTATTATGGGACGCTTTACCGGCATCCCACTGATTCGCACCATGATTACCGGTAAGCGCTCGGTTTAAACAATCTGGCAGCCTTGGCAACTCACTCTGCTTAGGCTGCCACACCAAATAACGAACCCACTCCAGCGGTCAGCGCCATCGCTAAACCACCCCAAAACGTCACTCGAATCGCCGCCTTTAATACTGAAGCACCGCCTGCTTTCGCCGACAACACCCCGAGCAAGGCTAAAAACACCAGCGAACTGCCCGCAACACCCCACATCAAGTAAGACTCAGGGGCTAGCAACACCACTATCAATGGCAATGCCGCACCTACCGAAAAGGTCAAGGCTGAAGTAACCGCTGCCTGAATGGGATTAGCTGCGACTGTATCGGTAATCCCTAATTCATCGCGAGCATGGGCAGATAAGGCATCATAGTCCATCAATTGCACCGCCACCTCGGCAGCCAACTCTGGGGTTAAGCCCCGCTCCACATAAATCGCGGCAAGCTCTTCGTGCTCATACTCCGGCTCATCGATCAGCTCCTGCTTCTCACGTGCCAAATCAGCTGACTCCGTATCAGCTTGTGAGCTAACAGATACATATTCACCGGCGGCCATCGACATAGCGCCCGCCACTAAGCCGGCGACACCGGCAACCAAGACTCCCGAGGAGCCTGCCTCTGCTGCGGCCACGCCTAAAATTAAACTCGCAGTAGAGACAATGCCATCATTTGCACCCAGTACTGCGGCGCGCAACCAACCAACTCGGTTGGCGTAATGCTTTTCTTTTTTCCGCATAAAATTGGTCTCTGCTAATTACTGTAAGAAGTCTTCAAAAAACCAAGCGGCAAATTCATGACGGCCATTTAAACCGGATTTCCGATAGATCATTGACGCTTGTTGGCGTACGGTTTTTTCTTTGGTTTCCCGCACACCGGCGATTTCCTCAAAGCTTAGTCCTTTAAGCAATAGCATAGCCACATCACGCTCGCTGGGCGTTAGCGCCCAATCCGTCAATTGTTGCTGGATAACTTCGCGATATGATTGCTGCACGCCTTTGAGCTTTTCGTTTGAAGCTGACAAATTATTGTTGGCCTGTTGCAGCTGCTGTTTGATTTGCTCAATTTCACGACGACGCAGCATCACTTCCCATAACAAATACGCAATACCACCCACCGAAGCAATCACCACAAACGCTTCCTGAAACAAATGCCATGCAGGAGACTGCTCCCGATAATCACCAATAAAATCAGTGATATTCATCAGCGCAGTCACTGTTAGCAGAACAATAAAAAAGAGCTCTTGGAGGCGAAAATTCATCACTACATCATTCCCTGAATTGAGTATTTTTGAGCTGTCCGGACTATAGCAGCCCCCTATCCTAATGCAAAATTGTTAACCAATTCACTAGCAGACTTCTCGATTGAGAAATATCAATTTAAATATTAGCATTTACTAATACACTAGACACATGACAAACCTAATGGAGGACGAAGAGATGTTCGCATTAAACAAAAACATGGGTGAAAAATATTCCCCGATGTACTTTCTGGCAGCCCTTGGCGCAGGCGGCTTGGTGGTTTCATTTTTTATGTACTTGATGTTTATGACACCCCATAAATCCACCCCTATACCCACCTTTGACACGCTGATGTCGCTGGTTCAGACCGGCAATATCTGGCAAATTGGCATGATTGTGGCAGCGATTATCGGCGTTATTGTCTTTAGTGTTTTGCACGTTCGTTTGCTGGTTTGGAATATCCAAGAGTACAAGGCTTTCAAAACGACAGAGGCTTATAAAGCCTTGTTTGCCAGCAATGGTGAAGTACAGTTAATAGCTATTCCACTAACCTATGCCATGTCGGTAAATGTGGCGTTTATTGTTGGGGCTTTATTTGTACCGAGCTTATGGACGATCGTTGAATACCTATTCCCGGGCGCGCTACTGGCTTTTGCTGCAATTGGTGTTTATGCGCTGACCTTATACGGTAACTTCATTTCGCGTTTATTATCACAAGGTAACTTCGATACTCGCAAAAACAATAGCTTAAGCCAGCTGTTATCAGTGTTTGCCTTTGCAATGGTCGGCGTGGGCTTTTCAGCGGCTGGCGCGATGAGCCATACGCTTGTTACCTCAGGCATCGGCATTATTTTCGCCATTCTATTCCTGACTATCGCCACCGTAATGGCAGTGATCTCGCTGGTATTAGGCTTTCGCGATATGCTGTCCAACGGTATTGATCGGGATGCAGCCGTTTCACTGTGGATTATGGTGCCAATTATCACGGTAATGGGCATTGCGATTTACCGCATTAATATGGGCTTACACCACAACTTTGCGATGCCTAGCTCGAATGGTGGCGTACTGATTTTGTTCTCGATTCTCGCCAGCTTGCAGGTCATGTTTGGCTTGCTGGGCTATCGTGTGATGAAAGATACCGAGTACTTTAAACGCTTTATTCATGGCGATGACAAACATGCTGTGTCGTATGCGCTGATTTGCCCCGGCGTGGCAGGCACAGTCATGGCATTCTTCTTCCTGCATAAAGGTTTGGTTGCTAATGGCATTGTGGCGATGTGGTCTGCACCGTACTTTATCTTGCTAGTTCCTATCGTATTGCTGCAAATCCTGACTATTCGGGTGCTGTTTAAATTGAATGGCAAGATGCTAACAGGCAAGCCTGAGCCGGTGCTCAAGCCAGCCATCTGATCAGGCATCAGCCTTACGTTAATGAGCCAGACACTGGAAACGGTGCCTGGCTTTTTTACAGCCGCCAACTCATCAACAGAACGATTTCATGGTTTGACTTTAGATCGTCGCTTACGGATGATTTGAGCCTCATTAATCAAAGACCACCGTTATGGCATATCGCATTAACTTTATCGGCTGCGGGCAGCTTGGCCGCACACTGGGCTTGTTATGGCAGCGGGAGCACACCGTTACCATTGGCGATATTCTAAATCGCTCGGTAAACAGCGCTAAGGCTGCAGTAGCTGCGATTGGCGCAGGCCGTGCCATTGATGATATTGCACAGATGCAAGCCGCTGAACTCACGATTGTGGCCTGTGGCGATGATGCGATTGCTGAGTGCAGCCAAATGCTGGCCAATAGCGGCGTGTTGCGCGATGGTGATGTGGTGTTTCATTGCAGTGGAGCGCAGTCATCTGCCCTGCTTGCCAGTTGTCGGGAGAAAGGCGCGCACATTGCCAGCATCCACCCGATTAAGAGCTTTGCCAATCCACAGTTAGCTGCTGATAGCTTTGCTGGTACCTATTGCGGGGTTGAAGGCGATGCACCGGCTTTGGCTTTAGCGGGCCCTCTATTTAGTCAGTTGGGCGCTCACCTGTTACCGATTCATGCAGAGCATAAAACGCTTTATCATGCGGCCAGTGTTATCGCCTGTAACTATCTGGTGGCGCTGCAAGAGCTCAGTATTCAAACCTTTGCAGAAGCCGGCATTGAACGCGAACAAGCCATGGCTGTCTTAAAACCCATTGTTTCAGGCACCGTTGAAAACGTGTTTCGCTTGGGTACTAGTGAAGCACTCACCGGCCCAATTGCCCGCGGCGATCACGAAGTGGTTAATAATCAACTAGACACTATCAGCGCATGGAATAAAGACTATGGAAATCTATATCGGCTACTTGGCGATCTATCAATACCGTTAGCCCGCGAACAGGGGCACGCATCAGCGGCGGATCTGGCGAAAATTAAGGCCCGACTCGATAAAGGTTAGTTTTAATAAACCCGAAGCCAAAATCTTGTCTCTTGTGCGTCGCAACAAAATGACTATTATTGTAACCATGAACAACACACATGGAGCACATAAAATGTCATTTCTAAAAAATCTAAAGAACTCACTGTCTTCAACTATCGAATCTTATGGTCGTTATAAGACTTTGAGTTACTTGAATAATCTTGGCGATCGTACACTAGACGACCTGGGTTTCTCACGCGCTTTGCTAAGCCAAGGTGTCGATGCATGGCCTTGGAGAACAGATGAAGTTCGCAACGCTGCAAACCGTAACCAAGACAGCACTTCAATCACTGCAGCTATCGAAGAGCTAACAGCTTATAACGATGCTGAGCTGGCTGATTTAGGGATCTCTCGCGGTCAAATCCGTGAAGCCGTACTGAACGGTCGCGTAGGAATTGAAAACTCAAAGGCAGCTTAATAATGCTGACTAACAACCTCGCCAACTAGTCTGGTAAGTTTTAAATTAGCTTGCCAGCCTATTGGCGGAGGTTTAGTCTAAAGGCCATCACACTCAACTAGTACCGTTAAGATATGGCCAGCCCTAAGCATGAAGCACACTCCTGCAGCCACTGCTCACTGAGCGATATTTGTCTGCCGCTAGGAATAGATAAAGATGATCTGGATCGTTTAGAAAAACTGGTTCAAGGCTCACATATTCAACACGATGGTGATGTTGTCATTCAACAAGGCACACCATTCACCAAAATCTTCGCCGTAAAATCCGGCATGTATAAATCCACTAAGCTCAATGCTGATGGTCACGAGACTATCACAGGCTTTCACCTGCCCGGTGAGTTGATCGGCTTGGATGCGATTTATCCTATGGAATACACCAGTAGCACGACGGCCCTGACCACCTCAGCGCTGTGCCAACTGGATTATGACCAACTGACTGACCTATCCGCGCACATTCCTGCATTGCAAAAACAGCTTATCCGCCTAATTAGTAAAGAGATTAATAACTCCAACGCCTTATTGTCGGAGTTAAGTGCTGAGCAAAAGCTCGCCTCTTTTATTCGCAATCTTGCGATTCGCTACGAAACACGCGGTTATTCTGGCAGTGAATTGATTTTGGCAATGACCCGACAAGATATTGCTAACCACTTAGGTATGGCCGCTGAAACCGTGAGCCGCTTATTAAAGCGCTTTCAGGACAAGGGTGTGCTTAAGATTAATCACCGCGAAGTGAAGATTTTAAACCCTGAGCAGCTGCTAGTGCTCACTGGTTGCGAAGTACAAACACAAAATATCGATACCTCAAAACTGCACAAAGGCTAAGTATTTAGCAGACAAGCGATCACTGGATGACCGCTTGTCGCCCTCCCTTCAAAGCACTCCCTCCGCCACATCACGGATTTAGCGCCAATACAACCTAAGCTGAATTTGGTTCATATTTTCTGGATAAATTTAGTAACCCGAACATCAAATTCTTGTCTCTTGTGCGTCGCAGCAAAAAGACTATTATGCGCTCCATGAACAACACACATGGAATAAATAAAATGTCATACTTTAAAAATCTAAAAAACACTTTGTCTTCAGCTATCGAATCTTACGGTCGTCATAAGACATTGAATTACTTAAACACTCTTAGCGATCGTACACTGGATGATCTGGGTTTTTCACGCGCTCTATTAAGTCAAGGCGTTGAAGGATGGCCTTGGAGAACTGAAGAATTCCGCAGCCCAACCAGCAAAGCTCAAGATGCTTCAGCAATCGAAGCGGCTATCAAAGAATTGACTGCTTACAACGATGCTGAGCTGGCTGATTTAGGTATTTCTCGCGGTCAAATCCGTGATGCCGTTATTAAAGGCCGCGCAGGAATTGATAGTACACAGGCAGCTTAATCATGCTGGCTAATATCCTCGTCTGCTGGATTGGCAAGCTAGAAATGGCTTGCCGGTCTGCTGGCGGAGATTAGTTTTATCCCCTCCCAGCAGTTAACTGCACCGCATCCTGATTCATCCAATACTGGATTGACTCAATACTGATTAGCCAAACCTTTTGGAATCAGTCAAACAAGCCTTACAAAATACAACGTGCCAGATTATAAAACAGCGGATGCTGTTGAATGGCTTCATGGCTCGCCAATTGCGGCGCTAGGAAAATCAGCGTACCAATCAGAATAAAGAACACACCTCCACTCTGCTGTACTGCACGTTTCTGCAAGAACCCTTTAAATGCCCAAAACACCTGACCGGTTAGCAACATTGCTGGCAAGGTTCCGACACCAAAACCCAGCATCGTTAGTCCACCACCCCACGCCGAACCACTCACGCTGGCAACGGATAATACCGAATACACCAATCCGCAGGGCAAGAATCCCCATACTAAACCTTGGCGAAACGACTGCGCATAAGTCACTGGCGCACCTAAATTTAGATACGGCTTGATGCGCTGCCAAAAGGCATAGCCAAACTTTTCCAGAAAACTAAACGGCTTTTCGATGCGAAACAGCAGTTGGAAGCCAATCACGATAATCATAATGGCGGCAAAGCGGCGTAGCCAGGTTGACCAATCCGGCAAATTAAGTACTGTGCCCACTTCGGCCCCGATAAAGCCAATGATCGCGCCAGCCATGGTATACAAAGCCACTCGCCCCAAGTTCATCGACAACAAATGCAGTTGATTTTCGATGGGTTTGCGCAGGGCTTGCGGACGGTTTAGCGCCGCTTGCAGCCCACCGCACATACCCGCGCAGTGCAGGCTGGCGAGTAAACCCAATAATATTGCTGATACAAATCCCATAACTTATGACTGTCCGTTGCGGTTATCCGCCTGCCGTTTATCTGAATCTTGCGAGGTAGTGCGCGGTTGAGGTGCCGGAATTTTATCATCATCCAACACTTTTAGCGCTGGCGTATGCAAATCATCGAATTGCCCCGAGCGAACCGCCCAGAAAAAGGCCCCAATCGCGCAGGCAACCAACACTAAACTTAGGGGAATTAGCAGATAAATAATGTTCATAAGCCGTAGCCTGTGTGATTCGGCGCATTGCCGCGCACACTTAAAAGGTTAAACGATTCAAACGGCGGGCATTCACTACCACCGCCAAAGAACTCAATGACATACCAATCGCCGCCATCCACGGTGCAAGTACGCCCGTCGCTGCCAGCGGTAATACGGTTAAATTATACAATATGGCCCAAGTCAGATTTTGCCGGATAATGTATTGAGCACGCTTGGCAACCTGCTGCGCAATGCCTAAACCCTGCAAACGACCGCCGAGTAAAATCACATCCGCCTGACTTTGGCTAAGCTGACTGCCGCTCGCCATGGCAATACTGACATTGGCTTGACCCAACACTGGCGCATCATTGACCCCATCACCAATCATGGCAACGTGCTGGCCTTGAGTTTGTAACTCGCGCAAATAAGCGACTTTATCGGCAGGCAGCAAATCACCCAACGCTTTATCGACCGGCAAACTTTGCGCAAATCGTGATACTACACCCTGACGGTCGCCACTTAATATGCTGATTTGATCGCCTTGTTGCTTAATAGACTGCAAGACCGGAGCGGCATCTCGTCGGATTTTATCGGATAAATACACGGCGGCGAGCAGTTTGCCCGCTTCAGCTAGCAGTATAACGCTGTGTTGATCTTGCAGTGATGGCATATTGGCAATGCCGCATTGCGCCTCAATCCAGCTGGGATTTCCAATAAAATACTGTTTGCCGCTAACTTGGCCATACACACCGGAGCCGTGCACTACTTGTACATCGGCGGCTTGCAGCGTGTTATTACTTGAGAAAGCACTGGCCAACACGTGATCGGTTTGTCGCTCAATGGCTCCGATAACCGCTAAGCACTCTGCTTCCGGCATATCAGCAAATAATTCAGCATGCTCAACTACTAATTCGGCCGTACTGAGCGTGCCGGTTTTATCAAAACACCAGTGATTAACGCTCAGTAACGATTCGCAAGCATCGGCATTACTGAGCAGTACACCATGTCGGCTTAAAAAGTGGCTAGCAACAGTTAATACCGCAGGCGTTGCCAATGAAAATGCACAAGGGCAACTGGCAATTAATACGGATAGCACAATGCCAAATACCCGATCCGGCGCGACGATATACCAAAATAAGCCCACGGCGAATGCCAGCATCAATAAGCCTGCCACAAAATAGCGCGCCATGGCATCGGCTAAGCGTACCCGTTGTGGCCGCTGCGATTGTGCCCGATCCAGTAATTGCTTGATGGATGCGACAGCAGATTGCTCCCAAGCTTGCGTCACTACCAACCTTAAACGGCCGGATTGCAGCTTGGTGCCACCGGTGACCAGACTATCTTTTGCACAAGCCACCGCCCGCGCCTCGCCGGTCAGTAAAGACTCATCCAACTGCGCTTCGCCGTTTAATACGCGGCCATCACAAGGAATCGTTTCGCCTGCCAACACATCAACTTCATCGCCCTTTTCTAACTGTTGCGGGCTAATGACCAAGCTTTCGCCATTGCGCCAAACGGTGACTAATGGCGGCAGTAATTGCCGCAAAGCATCCGCGCTGGAAGCCGCACTGTAACGCGCCCGCATTTCCAGAAAGCGCCCTAGCGATAGGAAAAACACAAACATCACCGCCGAGTCAAAATAGACTTCAGCACCGAGCGTATGATCAATCAGCACTTGCCAGAGGCTTGCACTGTAAGCACCGCCAATCGCCAACGCCACGGGCACGTCCATACCTAAATGACGGTTTTTCAGATCAAACCAAGCGTGTTTAAAAAATGGCGCACCGGAATAAAACACAACGACGGTCGCCACCAGCAGGCTAACCAAGTTCAGGAACTGACGAATCCCCTCGTCCATGCCCTGATAATCGCCCAGATACACGCCAATCGCGTAAGTCATTACCTGCATCATCCCAAAGCCAGCCACCGCAAGGCGCTTTAAGGATTGACGGTTTTCAAATTCACGCTTATCGACGCCGGTTTCGCTTTCATTGAGCGGGCGTGGTTGGTAGCCGAGCTTGGAGATGGTACTTAAAATATCACTTAGCCGGCTTTGCTCCGGCTTCCAAAATAGCTGCACTTGATGCGTATCGGGGTTTAGCTGTACACGCTCCACACCCGGCAGCTGCGATAAGGAGCTATCAATCAACCAGGCACAACTGCTGCAATACATACCTTGCACATAAATGCGCGCACAGGCTTCGCCATCTTGCTCTTTTTGATATTGGAGGCGTACTTCTGGCTGGTCGTAATATTCCCAACTTTTGCGATCGCCATACTGACCTGAAACCGCCGACTCCGGCAGCTGATTACCGCGATGCTGATAAAAATCGCCCATGCCGTTTTGCTGGATAAAATCCGCTGCCGCCAAGCAACCTAAGCAACACATAGGCTGCTCAATGCCTTTAATCGCTAAGCGATAATTGGTATGCGCGGGAACGTCCAAACCACAGTGATAGCAGCTCAGCTCGTCATGAGAATGCGCATGGCCAGAGGCAGGGATAGCAAGAGGCATCGCTTAAGCCGCTTAGCGCGTTTGGGTGATGGCAGGTGGAACAATCTCGGGCGCATTATCGTAAGCGATATAAATCGTCACGCTGCTGGCCGCCACGACCATAAGCGGTAGTAGAATTACCATCCAAACCATGCCGTAACGGTACCATGGCAATTCAATTTCCTGAGTGTTTTGAACAATATCCATTTTCTGCCCTCTGGTAGGCTGCCTTGTTTGAGTGTGAAGTCTAACAAGGCGAGTACCGAAAGGGATTGATTTGAGTCAATTTTTTGGGATACGACTCCCCAAAATAGATTATGCAGGTCGGTGGTAAGTCACCTGCGGGAATGGAATTTCCCAGTTGAATTCGGTTGAGGCATCCACGCAATAACGCTGCAGTGCGCGTCTTAAGCGGTTGTATAAATCAGCCGCCTCGCCCTTAAAGTCAGCGATTACCACCAAATCCAGCGATGAGTCATTCGCCTTTTCAAATTCCACATTGAGGTTTAGCAGAATCTTGTCGTAGTTATCGGCCAGTAAGCGCTTTTCTAGGTACGCTTTCAACATGGCTGGCGCTTCGGTGGTTGCTAATTTCTGATAGCTATAGCTAATACCTAACAGCTCTTTCAAGCGGAAATTTAATGAGAGGTTTTGCGGCGAAGCCGATAAAAAATCGCTCAGCGTATAGGTACAACGCGCACCGCCACGCTGGATTAACTCAATCAGCTCCAAAGAAATACCGATCACCTTGCCACGAGTACCATCAGATAAAATCACCCAATCCCCACGTTCACAAGGAAACCATGGCTCACTCTTATGGCAAGGACGGGAGTTAAGGCCGGTGAGTTCACGTAGCTTTACACGCTTGGTGAGGTCAGCTCTGGGGTTATATAAGGTGGTGAACAGATTGATGTTTTTAACTTCCCAAGGAATGCCATCCATCAACAACCGCTCGCCCTCGCGTACTGAGCCGATATTCAGGAAAATCTCAATCTGATGCCAGTATTTTGGAATTGCTTCGCGCAAACTAAAGGCAATACCAATCAATAGCAGGATACTTAAAGTAAATAGCACCCAATCTTCCGACAGATAGAACACCAGCATTGGCCCGACAATCATCAAAACGGTGGTGACTGTGCGGTGTACCAAGTCGATAATTCGCAAGCGCACACTGCGATTTTCTTTTTGGTAGCCCTTAATTACAAAGGTCAGCATCCGGTGCAGCAATCTCGACGCTAGTAATACCAGCGTCAGAGCACCCAGCGCTTTTAATAAGACCCAAACGCGTTTTTGGAAGAAGGTTTTGATATAGCTGGGGGCATTTTCTTCACGAAGGCGCTCATCCAGCTCATACTTTTCAAGCTGCAAGGTCGCGGCATTGAGCTCGGTCTGATAGCCATCCAACTTTTGCTGCCAGCGCGTCTTTAATTTTTCAAGATGCTTCCTTAGGGTTTCATTACTGGCATTTTCTTCAAGGTTAGAAATATTCGTCAGCGCGGTTTGCACAATCGGAATGCGTTTATTGGCAAACTCGATTCGCTCACGCAAGTCCGCCTTCGCTCTGACATCACTGGTCAGATGATTCATTTCTTTAAGCGTAGGCTCCAGCAAGGCGAAGAACTCTCTTTCAAAGTTGAAAGTCTCCTCCTTCACTGCCCGCAGCACACTGATGTCCGTGTTAGCGGCTAGGTTTTCGATGTTTCGGGCAACATCCTGCGCTTCTTTGCTCTTAACATCCAAATCCAGATTGATCTGAGCTTTTTCTGCATCGGAGGTGGTTTTTTTAAACGCAGCACTGAGCTCTTCAATGTCTTTATCAATCAGTAATTGCTGAGCAATCAATGAGGTTAGCGTGTCGATGGTGGTTGGCTCAGCGGCGACTTGCGGCTCAGCACTTTCGATTGCGGCAGTCTCCTCTACCGGCTGGCTGGACTCCGTATCGGCAAAGGCCGGAATCATTAGAAATAATGCGAGGAAAGGAATAATGAATTTCAGGTGATAGTTTTTTTTGCTCATTATAATTCTACTGTGCCCAAGTGATTGAAAATGCCCGTGAGTCGCGTCGAAATTAGATCGACTCGACTTCAAACCCCACTACATTTCGGTTTTCTTTACTAAACTCAACACCGATCAAATGAATCGGCTGCGCCAAATTACGGTACTTGTCCGCATAGGCTTTCTCTTTAATTTGCTGCAAAGCCTTACCCTCAGGCACCAGCTCAACCACCTTAAATTCAAAAATGTACACTTGCTCGTTGAATCTAAGAGTCATATCGATACGCCCTAAGTTGGTACAATCTTCGACCGTGATATTTAAGCCCAGTGCCGCAAAATAAGAATAAAAGACACTCGCATAATACCCTTCGTAACTTTGGATCTCATTTCGAGCATACCAATGGTGCGGGATGCTGGCGAAGAAACTCTGGAACAACTGCTTTAAAGCATCAAAGTCATTCACGAGCAACAAACGATAGAGCTGCCCGCTTTGTATTGCCTGCCGGGATTTATCCTTCACCAAAGCAGAGAGCAAATTCTCATTCAAACTTTGGTACACTTCGCGGTTTGGATAGCCCAAAGTATAGAATATCTGTCCGCCCAAATTCTCTTCGAGCTTAATCGTTAAATAGCCGGTCTGGAATAGCAACGCTTCTATAGTGATATCGTCCACATCAAAGCTCGACAACATCGAGCTACTGCTAAACATGCTATCTAAATTCAAGCTTGGAATCTGGCGTTTGAACAGCAGGTCAACCAAGAAAGTTGGCGTACCGGTTTCAAACCAGTAATTCTTAAACGCGCGCGTTTTAAACAACTGCAAAATATCAAACGGGTTATAAACACCCTCGCCCAACCAATGATAGCCGTTGTACCACTCGCGAATTTCATCACGGTCTAATCCCGCTAATTCCGGTGCAAACACCGTATCCACATCATGATCGGTATAGCCGCAAATCGTCGAATAGATAGGGTCTAAAGTCAGGTCATACAAATTATTCAAACCCAAAAAAATACTGACTTTTGAAAACTTACTCACGCCGGTCAAAAAACTAAATTTGATATGTGCGTCAGAGTCTTTAATCGTTCCGTAGAAGCCCCGTAAGAAGTCACGATTCTGTCTGGACACCTCAGGATCATTAATCGCATCCAGTATCGGCTTATCGTACTCATCAACTAATATGACAGCAGGTTGGCCACTTTGTTGTTTTACGTGCTCAATTAACTCTTTAAATCGCCCTGCACATGAGCTACTGCGAGGCTTGTAATCAAACGCTTTTTCCAAGCCACTCAACTGCTCTGCAATTTGCCTTTCTAAACTTTGGTCGATCAAGAAGTAACCGCTACCAAAACTAAATCGCAGTACTGGATACTTAACCGACCAATCCCAGTTTTTCTCTGCGTCGAGCCCTTTAAACAAAGGCTCATTACCTTCAAACAGCTCTTTTAGAGTATCTAATAACAGGCTTTTTCCAAAACGGCGCGGACGGGATAGAAAGTAGTGTTTTCCGTCGCTAACCAGTGACAGCGCGTGCTTGGTTTTATCTACATAGTAATGATTACCTTCACGAATTTCTCGGAAAGTTTGAATGCCAATGGGAAGTTTTTTGCGCTCTGTCATGAGTTATTTTTGCGGGCTACAAAGGTTGATTTAGTTTAGCATGGCTAGCGCGAATGAGATATCCAGGCATGCCGCTACCGAGCATATTGTTAACCCCCGCCGCCACAACCAAACTAAGCCGAATCCCGCAGCTCCCTCAATTTCTCCGGCTGCAACACCACAATTTCAGCCCCTTCTTCCAAAATCACTCCACGTTCTTTCATCTTGCCCAACACCCGCGAAAAGGTTTCCGGCTGCAGTCCCAAGCGTGATGCCACAATCGCTTTTTTCGAGGGTAACTGTATCCGTTGCTCCGCTGTCTCATCCGACAAAAACGCCAGAAAATACCCCGCCACTTTCTGCTGTGCCGACGACATACTCAATGTGTGAATGTCATTAATAAACTTATGCACCCGCAAGCTTAAACTCGCTAACATTTTCAATGCCAGCCCGGTATTTTGCGTCATTAAACTGCGAATCACCGCCGCCGGAATCTTTACCATTTCAGTTGCTTCAATGGTGCTGGCAAACACTGGGTATGGCTTATCCAACAGCGCTACAGACTCGGCAAAGGTTTCACCAGCGCGAATGATTTCAATCACCTTTTCTTTACCATCTGGCGTTAGCCGATACAAGCGCACACTGCCTTTAATCACCAGAAAAAAGTGCGCTGCAGGGTCTTGTTCTGAAAATAATAGCTCATTCGCAGGGTGGCTCACTTTTTTCGAAGCGTTGGCGATTGGCATCAGGTCGGTTTGGCTGAGGCTTTGGAAAATAGCGGCGGTGCGTAGAAATTGTTCCATAGTGACGCCTTGGTTTGGGGAGTCGTAAAAGCCTACCACAATCGCTCAACAGGCAAATAAAATTTGGCACTTGACCGTGGTCAAGGCGGGCCACTCAACAACTCCGTACTCTGCGCCGCATTACTTACCGAATTTGATGTGGAGAGAAACATGTTTTGTTATCAATGTGAACAAACAATGCGTAGCGATGTTCAGGAAGATGGCTGTTCAACAGATCAGGGCGTTTGCGGAAAAACGGCTGAAACGTCAGACCTGCAAGATATCCTGATTTATCAAGTGAAAGGCATTGCTCAATATGCACAACTAGCGCGTACTTTAGGCGTGGTCGATGTCGCGGTTGATGACTTCATTCAATATGCATTTTTCACCACACTCACCAATGTGAACTTCGCATCAACGCGCTTTGTTAGCCTGATTCAGCAAGCGGCTGAAACACGTGACAGCATTAAAGAAAAATACATCGCAGCAGCGTTACTAAAAGGCGTAGAAGCCGAAGTTCCGGCGGGCCCAGCGCAGTTTGACCCAGCCGCTGATATGGATAACATCCTGAAGCAAGAGTCGGTTGCGATCGTTAATAAAGATCATAAGATCATTGGCGAAGACGCTAATGGCCTGAAAATGCTGATCCTTTACGGAATGAAAGGCATCTGCGCGTACTCACATCACGCTCGCATGTTGAACTACCGCAACGATGAAATTGATGCTGAAGTTGAGCGCATTCTAACCTACCTGACTAGCAACCCAACCGATATCGAAGACCTGTTAAACCAAGCCTTATCAGCGGGTCATTTAAATCTGAAAGTCATGGATTTACTAGATCGCGCCAATAACGAAACATTCGGCAACCAAGAGCCAACGCAAGTTCGTGTAACACCGGTTGCGGGCAAGTGCTTACTGGTCAGTGGTCACGATTTACATGATATGCACCAGATTTTGGAGCAAACCAAAGACATGGGCATCAACGTGTACACGCATGGCGAAATGCTGCCAGCACACGCCTACCCAGGTCTGAAAAAGTACCCACACCTGGTTGGTAACTACGGCGGCGCATGGCAGGATCAGCAGCGTGAATTTGCTGAATTCCCCGGCCCTATCGTATTGACCTCTAACTGCATTATCGAGCCGGCTAAAAACTACCGTCAGCGTATTTTCACCACAGGTCCAGTCGGCTGGCCGGGTGTGCGTCATATCGAAAATGGCAACTACAAGCCGTTAATTCAGGCGGCTAAAGCGCTTCCGGGCTTCAAGGTGGACGCTGAAGAGAAAACTATTACCACCGGTTTTGGCCATCACACGGTATTGGGCGTGGCTGACAAAGTGATCGATGCTGTGAAATCTGGCGACATCAAACACTTCTTTATGATTGGTGGTTGTGACGGTGCAAAACCGGGCCGTAACTACTACACCGAGCTTGCTGAAAAGACGCCTGACAACACCATTATGATGACATTAGGTTGTAACAAATTCCGCTTTAATAAAGAAGAATATGGCGATATCGGCGGCATTCCACGTCTGTTGGATATGGGCCAATGTAACGATGCATTCTCTGCGATTAAAGTGGCGACTGAGCTGGCCAATGCCTTTGAGTGTGGCGTGAATGAATTGCCATTATCGCTGATGGTGTCTTGGTTTGAGCAGAAAGCGACAGCGGTACTGTTAGCCCTGTTGGCAGCTGGCGTAAAGGGTATCCATCTCGGCCCTAGCTTGCCTCCATACCTCACGCCAAACCTGTTGGCAGTTCTATCTGAGCGCTTTGACTTACGGGTTAATGGCACAGCAGAAGCTGACTTGGAGCGCGCATTAGGTCATGCAGTTGCCTAAGTTTTAGCTAAATGGCTGAATAGCTTGCGCAGTTAAATCGTGAGCTATTGTTAAATACAAGCCGGAGTTAATCGCTCCGGCTTTTTACATGGAAAATTACGATGTCAGCTTTTCAAATTCAATTAAATACCAATGATGGCCAAACGCTGTCATTTGCCTGCGAGCCTGAAGAAGACTTGGTTTCAGCCGCTGAAAAAGAGAATATTTTTCTGGCCGCACAGTGCCATGCCGGTTCGTGTGGCGCGTGTATTGCTCACCATGAAAGCGGTGATTATCGCTTGGGCGAGTGCAGTACCGACGCGTTGACCAAAACTGATATTGCTAATCAGCAAGTCTTACTCTGCCGTACTTATCCAAACAGCGACCTGACCATGACACTGCCCTACGCCTATAGCGTGGTGCGCTTTGAGAAAATGCCAGAGCGCGAAGCAGAGATTGTCGCCAAAACCTTCCTCACCGAAGACACGGTAAAACTCGACTTGCAATTATTACCGGATGAAGACGACAGCCTCAGTCTGGATTTTGAGCCCGGCCAGTTTATGGAATTCCACATTCCGGGTGATGAGGATGGTGCTAAGCGCGCTTATTCTCTGGCGAATGCACCAAACTGGGACGGCAGTCTGGAGTTTTTAATCAAGCTGCGTAAAAACGGCCAGTTCTCAACCTTCCTAGAAACCACCGCTGAAGCCGGTATGAAGCTGCGCTTAGATGGGCCAATGGGCACCTTTATGCTGCAAGATCGCGGATTACGTCCTCGGTTTTTTGTGGCCGGTGGCTGTGGATTAGCCTCGGTTATGTCAATGCTACGCCGTATGGCTGAGTGGGAAGAGCCACATCCTGTGAAGTTATTTTTTGGTGTATGGTCGGAAAACGAAGTGTTCTTCCAGCAGGAAATTGAAGCCCTAGCCGCAGAGTATCCTAAACTAGAATATCAGATTTGCGTGACAGAGCCGTCTGAAAGTTGGCAAGGTTACAAAGGCTCAGTGGTCTCCGCATTTGAAGCAGCATTAAAAGCCGAAGCCACCAAGCCCGATGTGTATATCTGTGGCTCACCAGGCTTAATTGAAGGCATTTCTGAGGTTGCAGAGGCCTGTGGCATTGAGCGTAGCGAGCTAATGTACGAGCGCTACCTTGCCAATTCACAACCCACTGGCGCAAGCCGCTGTGAGGTAGTTGAGCGTACTTAATTCAAAATAACCCATGATTTGCGTATAAATTATGCGCAAATCTGTAAGTATTGGATTATTTCATTATCGAAACGCCCCCACATCTGATATGTTAGTTTACGCTTGTAGCATATCAAGCGTCCAATCTACTTGGTAATCGGAAGGAGGAACTCATAATGGAGTTAGAATTAAGCTCGATGATATTCGAGCGTCGTGTCGACATAGCGCTCATTACGCTGTATCTGGTATTCATTGTCGCCATCGGCGTTTTATTCAGCGGAAAATCCACAGACCCTAGCAATTACTTCCGTGGCGGCGGTAAAATGCTTTGGTGGATGACCGGTGCCAGCGCCTTTATGGTGCAGTTCAGTGCATGGACATTTACCGGTGCAGCCGGTAAAGCCTACAACGACGGCCTATCTGTCGCGGCCATCTTCATCGGAAACGCAGTCGGGTATTTTGTATCCTTCCTGCTGGTCGCCGAGATGTTCCGGCAAACCCGCTGTATCACCCCCGTTGATGCCATTCGCCGCCGTTATGGCCCGGTGAATGAGCAATTCTTTACGTGGGCTCAAGTGCCACTTGGCGTAATCCAAGCCGGTATCTGGCTAAATGGTTTGGCGATTTTCACCTCTGCTGTATTTGATATCAGCATCGAGTGGACCATCGTGATTACCGGTCTAATCGTTATGTTCGTCTCGCTCACCGGTGGCTCCTGGGCGGTAGTCGCCAGTGATTACATCCAGATGCTGGTCATTATGGCCATTTCCATTACGGCCACTGTATTTGTGGGCATGGAAGTCGGTATCGTGAATGTGGTCACGGAGTTCCCGAAAGACCTGTTTACCAATGACATGAGTTACGTCGGGCTATTCTTTGTCTGGTGCATGATGTCGATTACCAAACAAATATTCAGTACCAATAACCTGTTTGATGCCTCGCGTTACTTAGTCGCTAAAGACAGTATCAACGCAAAAAAAGCCGCGCTACTGGCTGCTATTTTGATGTTTGCCGGTACCTTTGTGTGGTTCCTACCTCCAATGGCAACAGCCGTAATGGGCATCGACCTTGCTGCGCAGTACCCGTCACTTGGCTCTAAGGCGGCCGATGCTTCCTACCTAGCCTTTGTTGATGTCGTTATGCCGGTCGGTATGGTGGGTATCATGATGGCGGCTCTGTTCTCAGCGACCATGTCATCCATGGATTCGGGGCTGAACCGCAGCGCCGGTATTATGGTGCTGAACTTCTATAACCCGGTGATCAAGAAGGGCAAAGCCAGCAACGCAGAATTAATGCGCGTAAGTAAGATTCTGACGTTCTGCTTTGGTTTAGTGATCGTGTTAGTGGGACTCTTTATCTCCTCACTGAAAGGTTTAAGCCTGTTCGATATCATGCTGCAAACCGGTAGTTTGATTCAGATGCCGATTCTGATTCCGTTATTCTTAGCGGTCTTTGTGAAGAAGGTTCCTGACTGGGCTCCATGGGCAACCGTACTAGTTGGTTTATGCGTATCCATGTTGAGTAAGTTTGTGCTGACTCCTGATATGTTTGCGGACCTGTTCGGCGTGGTCTTCAGTAAGCGTGAAGGTGCTGACCTGTTATTCGTCGTTTCAATGTTGCTACACTTGATCATCACTATGGGCTTCTTCTTCTACACGCGTCGCTTCTACAAACCAGCCTCGGCTGAGCGTGAGAAAGAAATGGCAGCCTTCTTTGATGATATTAATACGCCAGTGGTTGCAGAAGAGAAAGGTGCAACCGCATCTGACTTGGAGCAGCGTAACAAGCTAGGTATTCTCGCCATGGTTTATGGTGCTTGCCTATTCCTATTGCTGTTAGTGCCACAACCAGAAGGCAGCACAGGCGCGGTATTGGGCTTTGTGATGACCGGTGGTATCGTACTGGGAATCGGTTGTTTGCTTAAATGGTCGGCTCGTGAAAAGCCATCCAGCAGCCACTAAGCAGCAACTCGCAAGACGCTAGAATCCGGCCTCCAAAACCGGCACTCACAGGAGTCGACACTCAGTCGGCTCCTGTGACACCTCTCAACAGGCTGGTATAATCGATAAAACGAATACGGGGAGTTCGCTCATGTTAAGCAAAATAAAGCCGTTTTCTAAATTACCTGAAACCTCTCTGGCAAAGATTCGTGCAGTCGCGGTTAAGCGCTCGCTACAAGCCGGAAGCTTGGTGTTTGAAGGTGATGAAGATGTCACCCTGTCCGTGATCTATGTGGTGCTCTCCGGACATTTAAAAATAATCGATCACGATCAACATGCCACCATCCGCCACCTTGGCAGTGGCGAAATTTTTGGGCATTTTTCCTTAATCCGAAATATGCCATTGCCCTATCGCGTAGAGATCACCGAAGAAGGCGAGATACTCGAAATCCCCAATGAAGTGATTCGCGAGTTATTTACCCTACACCCCTTTTTAGGCAGCTGGTTTCAGGCGGATCTGCGCCGTTTTGAACGCGAACTGGGTGCATTTGACGATGTCGCTGGTAGCCGTTTTCTGTTTGGCCAGCGCTTATATGAACTACCAAAAGCTTCCACCCTCACCTGTCGCTACCACTGCTCGATTCGCTTAGTCGCACAACTAATGACGCGTGAAGACTGTGATTGCGTGGTGGTGCTCAAAGATGACAAGCCCATCGGCCTCGTCTCCGATACGGATTTTCGCAATAAAGTCGTGGGACAAGGCATCTCTGCCGAAGAGCCTATTACCACCATTATGACCACCGAACTACACACCTCGCCCGCCAATGCGCCGGTCTTTGATGGCATGATGCTAATGGAACAACACGGCTGGCGGCATTTGATTCTGCTGGATAAAGAAGGTGAGTTTTGCGGCGTGGTCAGCGAAGCCGATCTGGCGCGTACCCTGCTGGCCAGCCCGACCGCGTTGCGCCGACGACTCACTCAGGAAAGCACCGACGAAGGCTTATTGGAGCTGCGCCAAATCGCCAATGCCTCGCTCATCACCATGCATCGCCGTGGGGTACGAACCCGCGATTTACTGCGCATGAACACCGGATTTAATGATGCGCTGACCGTGCGCATTATCGAAATCGTAAGTGCCAGCATGCCACCACCTCCAGATAAAATGCGCTGGTGTTGGTTGTCGCTAGGCTCTGAAGGGCGTGGTGAAATGGGGCTACGTACCGATCAGGACAACGCCATTATCTATGAAGCCGAAGATGAGCAAGCTGCAGATCAATGGCTAAAAGCACTGGCTACCACCGTAAACGACAAGCTGGCAAAGGCAGGCATCGAGCTCTGCGACGGTGGCTTGATGGCGCGTGAAGACCCCATGCGCCAGACGCTGTCATCTTGGCGCAGCTCCATTACAGAGTGGCTGGCTGATCCGGTTGAGGAACGGCAACTTTGGCTCTCGGCTTTGATTGATTGCCGCGCAGTGCATGGCGATCTGTTTTTATGTTCGGCTTTTAAAAAACTGCTTCTTGAGAATTTACAGGTGAAACGGGGCTTTCCTCGCACCTTAGCCTTGGCCGCACTTGAGCCACCTTTACCAGTTCGCCGCTTTCTTGGACGACGGGTAAAAGGCTCAAAGCACGATGGCGTTGAAATGCTGGATGCAAAAAATGAAGGCACTCGCTTAATCACCAATGCTGCACGGCTATTTTGCTTGGATGCTGGCTGGTTGGAGCAGACAGATACATTGGGGCGCTTGGCTTATTTGGCGGAGAATGTGCCAGAGCTAAAAGAGACCGCCAATGAGGCGGTGGTGGCTAATAGTGTTTTCTCTGATTTGCGCTTTGATTGGCACATGGAGCAGGTTGTTCGAGGCGAGCACCCTAGTGATTTGATACCGATTAGTGAGGTTGGGGAGACGCGAAAGCGCTTGCTGTTGGGGGCTTATGAGACGGTCGAGGAAATACGGTTTCGGATACAGCAGCAGTTTGGAATGGATAGCTGAGGTATTAGCTGAGTGATCTGTGCATTAGGTAATATGGTTATTATAATACGTAAGTAGAATAGGATTCCTTCCTAATCATGCTATTATAATACCATAATGGAAAATCAATGCCTTTTACAGCTCTACCTAAACCACTCGTGGCAAGATGTCGCAAGCTTCAGCTTATTCGACTCACCCTCTCGCGGCTGGCAAGCTAAAAACTACATCGCTTACATTACAAAACACGCGATTGACCACATGGGAAAGCAGGATGCTAACGCCATCTCGTGGAACTTCCCTGTTACTTTAGATGCTACGCAAAGTAATCAATGGCCAGGATTCATTATGGACTTGTTACCTCAGGGTTATGGCAGACAAGAACTATTGAGGCAATTACAACTTTCTCCTAATGCAAATCAGGAAGCGGATTGGTCATTGTTAATGGCGGGAGCTAGCAACCCAATTGGCAATTGCCGAATCCAAGAAGCTCACGAATGGCTTCAATCCAGACACTCAGCCACAGCCCAAGGCTTTTCTCAAGATGTCATAGCTACACGCGGGGAAGAGTTCACTGAACACCTTGCTCAACATGGCCTTTTCGTTGCGGGCTCTTCAGGTGTACAGGGAGAGTGGCCTAAACTATTACTGACTCAAGATGCCAGCGGGCTATTTTACCTAGATCACCAGATACCCGACGATCAAGCAAAAACTCATTGGCTGGTCAAATTTTCACGAGGCGAAAGTGGTCCACTCAATACAATATTGAAACTTGAACCAGTTTGGATGGAACTTGCCCACTTTCTGAATTTGCGCGTACATGATTCATTGATGCTGGATGGGCGTGCACTATTTATCAAACGATTCGATCGTGAGTGCATTGAGACAGACCAAAGCGTTGTCGCCCGATATGCTCAGGAAAGCTTATACGCCTTATGCAATCGCAGTGGGTTTGGAGCACGACTTTCACACAATGAAGCCTGCAAGGCGTTAGCTGCCGCTTGCTCAGACCCGCTAAGTGAGATCATTGAATATCTGAAACGGGATATTGCCAATGTCGCTTTAGGTAACACCGATAACCATGGCAGGAATACTGCCATTCAGCGCAAAGAAAATGGCTGGATTGGGCTAACGCCGCTATTTGATTTTGCACCGATGGTGCTACATCCGGATGGCATTGCAAGAACTACTCGATGGGATAGCGATGACTTAGGCTTACCAATCTGGCAATCCATTATCTCACAAGCCGTAATCGCAACTGATTTGCCACCCACCCCCATTATTCAGGCATTGCAGCAAATGGCCCCTCTCATCCAACAGCTTCCGGAAGAAATGAAACGGCTTTCGGTGGATGACTCCATTATTGAGCGATTTAGCGGGCGCTGTGAATCTATTGCCAAGCAACTCGGAGCACTCAGTAATGGATAAACGCTATAATCCACTCTCTCCTTTTGAAGAAATTGAGATGCGAAAAGCACTACTCGATGAGATTCGCGAACAACCAGGGATGTCTTTAATGAGCGCGCTACGAACGCTACGCACTCGTACCCGCCTGACCGTTGCCGAGTACTCAAAAATGACTGGGGTCGCGACGCGTACTATTCAAAATATTGAAGCTGGCAGAGTTAGCCCAACAATTAAAACAGCGGATAAATTGCTGAAACCTTTTGGCTTAGTCATGGGTGTTTGCTCTATTCGGTGCATTGAAAGTGTGACTAAAAGTAACGCTCAGTAATTACGAGTTCCGTGACATTTTGGATAGCGGCTGCATCCCCAGAAATAACGCATCCCTCTTCCAGAACCTCTAGGCGTTCTTTTTATCATATGCGAGCCACAGTTTGGACATTTGGGTGTACTCATATTAACTTTTGGTGCAGAGGTATGCCTCGCCGTATTACTAGTAATCCGAGGAAAGTTTACTTTTAACTTTCCAGGAAGAACTAATGAAGACTCAGGTAAGAATACTCCCAGAGCTTTTAAATCACCTCGTATCACAGCCCTACTTTTCAAAGCCTGCATTAAAGCAGCATCCCGCTTAGCCTCTTGTATTAGTGTAGAAATACTAAACCCCTGTAAGACTCTATAACCTGATCGCAATTCAGTCAGAAAAGATGATCTAGAAGCACGATATTCACTTTTAATCCTCCTTTCTTCATTCGAGTCCTGTGACTTAGTTCTATCGTACTGAAAGCCAGCCTCACATGATTTACGCCAAGCCATTAGTCTTGCAGTAAACACCTCACCAAACCCTGGGACTGCGCGAACCAAAGCTTAGGGAGATTGTGAACGGCTTCGGATACAGCAGCAGTTTGGGATGGATAGTTGAAGCAATCTCTTTAGAACTCGTTCATCATCTGATATAGTCAGAGGTAATACCTCGTAATACCTAGGTGAGCGTTATGTCACAAGCAGCAATAAAACCGACATCGGTGAAGCTGGATGTCAATACCAAAAATAGAATCAAACAACTCGCAGACTCCAGAGACCGCACCGCTCACTGGGTCATGCAGCAAGCTATTCAGCAATACTTAGATCGTGAAGAAAAGCGTGATCAATTCCGAAAAGAAACGATAGCGGCATGGAATGACTACCAAGAAACAGGTTTGCATGTGACGGCGGATGAAGTCTCTGATTGGCTAGATACTTGGGGAACCGATAAAGAAACTGAAGCACCTATATGCCACAAGTAACATTATCAGCCAACGCACTACGTAACTTAGATCATTTGCTTGAGTTTCTTAGACCAAAGAACCCTGCTGCAACGCGCCGTGCAGCACAAGCGATCAAGAAAACACTAAAGCTACTTGCTGATAATCCCGAAATTGGGCGTGTCATTGAGGATATGCCGGAGGAGTATCGCGAGGTTGTCATTGATTTTGGTAAAGACGGTTACTTGGCACGCTATCGCTTTGATTCAGATGAAAATACTGTCGTTATACTAGCCATCAGGCATCAGCGTGAACTTGATTATTAAGTAATTTAATAACCACTTCCTGTCATCCTGCAATTGAATCAAAGGCACATAAACTTACGGTTAAACGATCTCCCCCTGAAAAAATGAAGGTACCGTTTCCCTCCAGAGAAGGAAACAAATTCAATTTATGTCTTTTTACAAAAGGGCAAAGTAGTTATGCCTTTGTTTAGCCGTATAAATTTGAGTAAATTAATCAATCGAACAAAGTATCCTCATACAAAACCGCCACAGATAAAGTCACACCAATAGACTTCAGCTGTAGCGTATTTTCCAAATCCCGATACTCATGCAGCAGCCACTCATCTTTACTTTTACGCTGATGGTGTTCAACATGGACAGACTCAGAGTCCACCAGCAGATATTCTTCCAGCGTTGGAATTGAGCGGTAATGCCAAAACTTATCACCCCTGTCATAGCTGCGAGTTGATGGCGACAGCACCTCGATAATCAATACCGGATTATGTAACGTCCCCTGCTTGTCCGTCAGCTCAGGCTCACCACAAAACACTGAAATATCAGGATACGTATCAAGGCCAGAGGGCGTGTGGATACGCATATCGCTATTCATCGGCTGACAAGGTTTTCCACGTAATGCATTGCGCAACGTCGTGGCGATATTCAGTCCAATAGTGGAGTGATTGAAAGACCCACCTGCCATTGCAAAAATATCACCTTGAAAGAATTCATGCTTCTCTGGAGAAATGTCATCTAGCTCAAGATACTCATCGCGGGTTGCTTTATTTTTGATGACTGACACTGGGCCACCTTCCAAGTCGTTTGTTTGAGTTTAGCATGACATTAATGAGATAGGATTATAGTGAAAATTAGATTATTTAGACTTCCACTCGTAATGCATCAAACCAAATAAATCCCTCATTTTAATGCAATGGAAGTACTAAGATGTGCCACTTTAATGCAGCCAGTGAATTAAAGTGGCACATTTATCTGAGTGCTTGGGCTAGGCAGTCTCTGATATTACAAAACCCATAACCAAAAATAGCCCGGAAAACCGGGCTATTTAAACTAACTATTTAGGCTCAGAGCCGTTACTGACTCGGCCCAAAAAACCGCGTTTCCTCAGTAATAGAATCCGGTGAATCCCCTTCCAGCTCACTCAGTTTCAAGTGCACTGTCTGGCTAGCGGCTACCAACTTATCCTTTGGTACAGTCACCTGCACGGTAATATTAGCAATCTCCCCTGCCTTCACCACACGATCATTTACCATCTCAACGTTGGCATCTGGCAAGCCTTCAATCACCAACTGATAACGTTGATCCACGTGGCTTTTGTTCATGACTTTCAGATTGTAAGTGTTTTCAATCTGATTACCCGAGATCACTTTATACAGCGCATTACGGTCCCGCAGAATATCCATCTGCACGCTGCTGCGCATCATCAATGCAATCAAAAAACCAATCGCCAGCGCGCCCAGTAAGGAGGCATAAATCACAATCCGCAGTCGCAGTATTTTAGTCTTGCGCCCTTCGGTGGTTGCTTCGGTAGTGTATTGCACCAGATTGTGCGGCTTACCGACGCTATCCATCACTTCATTACACACATCGATACAAGCAGCACAGGCGATGCATTCATATTGCAGGCCATTACGAATATCAATACCGGTCGGGCACACCTGCACACACAGGCCGCAGTCGATACAGTCACCGGCTTTATCGGCGTTTTCATTGCGCTTTTTGCCTTTCATACGTGGCTCACCACGCGCCTCGTCATAGGCAATAACCAGTGTGTCTTTATCAAACATGGCACTTTGGAAGCGTGCATACGGGCACATGTATTGGCACACTTGCTCACGCAAAAAGCCTGCATTGCCGTAGGTCGCAAAGCCGTAAAACAGCACCCAAAACAGCTGCCAGAATGAGGCATCAAAAGTCCACAGTACGCTAGCTAACTCTTTGATCGGCGTGAAATAGCCCACAAAGGTGAAGCCCGTCCACAGCGAAAAACTCACCCACATCACTTGCTTGAGTACGCGCTTGCGGATTTTCTCCGGCGTCCATGGCGACTTAGTGAGTTTCATCTGTTGGGCGCGCGAGCCTTCAACTAAGCGCTCCATCCAAATAAAAGCATCGGTCCAAACCGTTTGCGGGCAAGCGTAACCACACCACAAGCGACCGGCTAAGGCGGTAAAAAAGAATAACGATAGCCCTGCCATAATCAGCAGCAGGGTTAAAAAGAAGAAATCCTGTGGCCACATGGTGAGGCCAAAAATATGGAATTTACGCGCCGGCAGATCAAACAAAATTGCCTGACGACCGTTCCACATAATCCATGGGGTAAAATAATAAATACCCAGCAATACCAGCAAAGTGATATTGCGTAAGCGCTGGAAAAAGCCTTTGGTTTCACGCGGGTAGACTTTTTCATGCTGCTTATAAAACTGGATGGGTTGTGGGCTCGCCTTGTTACTCATGACTTGCCCTCCGCATCATCATCGTCTGACTCGTAAGCCTGGCGTAAATGGTTAACCGAACGGATCGGTGTTGCCAATAACCAGGCCACCATTGCACCGGTGGCACTGGTCAATACCCAGAACAAAAAGAACCCAACGCTGTAACTTGCCGTGCGACTCCAATCCAAGGGATAGGTCGCCTGCCCCATAATCACCAACGGATCGAAAATAGCAAAGAATAGAGCGGTGGCGATCGCTGCCGTAACAAACGATACCCACACCACCACGCCGATACTGCGATAGAGCTCATATTCCGGCGCATGTGTTTCAGGCAAAGGGTTCATAGTGTCCTCCTTAAATTACTTGGATAAGGATGTGACGTACGCCGTCAAAAGCTTGGTTTCAGCTTTAGTCAGCAAGGTCTCATGCGCGGGCATTTGGCTTTGACGGCCATTCAGAATCACATCCTGAATTTGCGCCAACTCAGAGCCATGCAGCCAAATATCATCGGTCAGATTAGGCGCACCCATTAGGATGTTACCTTTAGCATCTGGCCCATGACACGCCATGCAGGTTGCAAATAAAGCCTCACCTTTTTTCGCTTCCTCAGCATCGGCTTCTGCCGCGCGGCTGCCCAAAGTCAGTACGTAATTGGAGACTTGCGCCACCTGTACTTCGTTTAAGCCCAGCTTTGGCATCACACCAGCACGCCCTTTTACAATCGAGTGCTCGATTTGCTCTGGTGTATTACCGTACAGCCAATCGTTATCCGTCAAGTTCGGGAAGCCTTTAGCACCCTGCGCTGCGGAACCATGACAGCTTGCGCAGTTATTGGAGAACAAGCGCTCAGCCGTTTGCATCGCGGCAGGATTCTTTGCTAACTCGGCAATATCCAAGTCGGCAAACTTCTCAAACGCCAACTTTTGGCGATCAATCATTTCCTCACGTGCCTCTTCAAACTGTGAGGTTTGAGTCCACTTTAACGCGCCTTTGTAGTTACCCAAACCCGGATACCAGTACAGGTAAATCAGGGCAAATACGATGGTGATCACGAACAACCACAGCCACCAGCTCGGTAGTGGGTTGTTATACTCTTCCAGTGTTTCATCCCACACGTGGCCAGTGGTCGACTCTTCGTCTTTACCATTAGGCCGTGCGGTGACGAACAATAACCAAGACACCCCAACAATATTTCCAATCACCAAAATGATGATGTACCAACTCCAACCGTCACTCATGGCTGCTCTCCTTTTTAACCGGTGCATCATCCTCTAATGGCATGTGTGCCATCTTCTCGAATGTTGCTTTGTTGCGTTTGCTATAAGCCCAAAATACGATGCCGAGAAACACGACGATTAAGATCGCCGTCATCACTCCACTAAAGGTTCCGCTCATTGCTTCGCCCTCCCGTTATTGGCTACGCCAAGGAATTGCAGATACGCAATCAGGGCATCCATCTCAGTCACGCCTTTCACTTTCTCAGCCGCACCGTCGATTTGCTCTTGGGTGTAAGGATGGCCCAGCATGGTCAGCACATTCATCTTGGTAGTGATCAGCTCCGGATCAACCGTGCGCTCTGCCAACCAAGGAAAGCCCGGCATATTGGACTCAGGCACTAAATCACGAGGATTCATTAAATGCATGCGGTGCCATTCATCCGTGTAACGACCACCAACCCGCGCCAAATCAGGCCCGGTACGCTTGGATCCCCACTGGAACGGACGGTCATACACTGACTCCCCCGCGACCGAGGCAGGCCCGTAGCGCAAACTCTCCGACACAAACGGACGAATCATTTGTGAATGGCAGTTGTAGCAACCTTCACTCACATACACATCGCGACCGGCTAGTTCCACCGGAGGATAGGGCACCACGCCAGGCGCTGGCTTGGTAGTCTGTGCCTGATACATGAGCGGCACAATCTCCGCCAAACCGGCCACACTGATGACAAGCGCAATTAACACACCCATCACGCCGACATTTCTTTCAATAAAATCGTGTTTCATGACTTATGCTCCTTGCACTGCAACAGCGGGTTTAATGCTGATGACGACTGGCTTCACTTGGTAGATGGTTTTGTACACGTTGTACGCCATCATAAACATGCCGCCGAGGAACATCAGGCCACCTAAGAAACGCACTACGTAGTACGGGAAGGTCGCTTTAATACTCTCGATAAAGGCATACGTTAAGGTGCCGTCATCGTTTACTGCATTCCACATCAGACCTTGCATAACGCCCGCAATCCACATCGCAGCGATGTATAGCAGTACGCCAATGGTGGCCAGCCAGAAGTGCGTGTTAATTAAGGAAGTGCTGTACATTTCAGCTTTGCCGTACAGCTTTGGAATCAAGGCATAGATCGAACCGATAACGATAAAGGCAACCCAACCCAGCGCGCCAGAGTGCACGTGGCCGATAGTCCAGTCGGTGTAATGCGACAAGGCGTTAACCGTCTTAATCGACATCATCGGGCCTTCAAAGGTAGACATTCCGTAGAATGACAGGGAGACGATCATGAACTTCAGAATCGGATCGGAGCGCAGCTTATGCCAAGCACCGGACATGGTCATGATACCGTTGATCATTCCACCCCAAGATGGCGCGAGCAGGATGAGTGAGAACACCATGCCTAATGACTGCGCCCAATCGGGTAAGGCGGTGTAGTGCAAATGATGCGGGCCAGCCCACATGTACACAGAGATCAGCGCCCAGAAGTGAACCACGGATAAGCGATAAGAATAAACCGGACGGTTTGCTTGCTTAGGCACGAAGTAGTACATCATTCCCAAGAAAGCCGCCGTTAGGAAGAAACCTACCGCGTTATGACCGTACCACCACTGGCTCATGGCATCGACCGCGCCAGAGAATACAGGGTAGGACTCAGTCAAACTCACCGGTACGGCCAAGTTATTGATGATGTGCAGTACGGCAATGGTGATGATGTAAGCGGCAAAGAACCAGTTAGCCACATAGATATGTGAGACTTTACGTTTGACCAGTGTTCCGAAGAACACCACGCCGTAAGCCACCCAAACAATAGTAATCAGAATATCGATGGGCCAGATCAGCTCAGCGTATTCTTTAGATTGGGTGAAACCGAATGGCAGTGTCAGCGCGGCTAATACGATGACCAGATTCCAACCCCAAAAGGTGAAAGCCGCCAACTTCGGCGCAAATAAGGGAACCTGACAGGTGCGCTGCACGATGTAGTAGGAAGTCGCGAACAATGCGCTTCCGCCAAATGCAAAAATAACCGCATTGGTGTGCAGGGGTCTTAATCGGCTGAATGTCAAAAACGAGACATCGAAATTCAGGGCTGGCCACGCTAATTGCGCAGCGATGAGTACACCAACACTCATCCCGACTATGCCCCAGATAATGGTCATAATCGAGAACTGGCGCACTACTTTATCATTGTAGGCTAACTCACTCATGCATCGCTCCTTACGCAAGCATCACTCATAAAATTCATTGCGAATTATCAATGACGGGCTGAAAATCATCTTTGACCTAGGTCAAGTAACAGATTGTTAATGTAAGGGCTCAGCCGAACTAAACGTTTCCTAAGCAGCCTCAAAAGCGTTAGAATTCGCCTCTTTAACAGTTTCTACGGAGCAGCCGCGTAATGGGAAGAGCGTACCAAAACCGCAAAGAATCCATGGCCAAGACTTCAAATATGAAGGCCAAGGTTTACAGTAAGTACGGACGCGAAATCTATGTTTGCGCCAAAGCAGGAGGTGTTGACCCCGAGGGTAACCTTGCGCTTCGCAGCTTAATTGAGCGCGCAAAAAAGGACCAGGTTCCTACTCACGTTATTGAAAAAGGCATCGAGAAAGCCAAAGGCGGCGGTGGTGAAGATTACTACCCTGCTCGCTACGAAGGCTACGGCCCTGGCAACTGCATGGCAATCATCGACACGCTAACGGATAACCCGAACCGCACCTTTGGTGATGTTCGCCTGTGCTTCACCAAGACCAATTGCAAAATCGGTACTCAGGGCTCAGTGACTCACATGTTCGATCATCTGGCGATTTTCAAATTTGCCGGCGATGATGAAGAAGCGGTACTGGATGCACTGATGGAAGCGGATGTTGATGTCACTGATATCGAAAACGAAGATGGCATGATTTCTGTGTTTGCACCGCACGATCAGTACGGAAAAACCAGACAAGCCATTTTAAGCGTGGTGCCGGATGCTGATTTTGAAGTGGATGAGATTCAGTTCTTGCCACAAGTGATGACGCAGATCAGCGGTGAAGACGATACCGCAATGTTTGAAAAATTCATGGATATGTTGAACGAGCTGGACGATGTTCAGAACGTTTATCACAACGCTGAATTATAAGTTTTTCTGCACAGCAGAATAAATCGCACTAATTGCCGATCACTCTACTATCTTTTAGCTAGAGGTCGGCAATTTTTGTTCTCAGACATTTTTAATATCATTGGCACACTCCTGAATATTGCATCCCGCCCGCGGTATGGATACTGTTAGCGAAATCACACAGACAAACACGGAGCGTAAAAATGATTAAGAAAGCCTATTTGGCCGGCGGCTGTTTTTGGGGAATGGAAGACCTGATCCGAAAGCAAGACGGCATTATCAACACTGAAGTTGGATACACCGGCGGCGTTGCCCCAAACCCCACTTATAAAAGCCACGAAGGCCACGCCGAAGCGATGCTGATCGAATATGACGATGAGATCATGAGCTATCGCGAGCTACTGGAATACTTCTTCCGCATTCATAACCCGACCACGCGTAACCGTCAGGGTAATGATATTGGTACATCTTATCGCTCAGCGATTTTCTACCAAAATGAAGAAGAGAAAGCCGAAGCCGCAGCCATGATTAAGTTTGTGGATGAGTCAGGCAAATGGCCTGCACCAGTAGCAACGTCGCTGGAAGCCTTTGATGTGTTTTACGATGCGGAAGACTATCATCAGGATTATTTGGAGAAGAATCCGGGCGGCTATACGTGTCACTTGGAGTATTTTCAGTCTTACGACTAAGCCAATCTGTACCCTGCCTAACTGCTAATCAGCAACTTAGGCAGGACTTGACAAGGTGTGCGATTAAACGACGTGCACCTTCTGTCCATCAAACTCCACAATAGTATCCGTGTAGATTTTACAGCGCTTGCGCAACTCCACTTCACCATTCACGGTGACATGTCCATCAGCGATCAAGCTTTTGGCTAATCCGCCGCTATCAATCATGCCCGTGACTTTTAACAAGCTATTCAACTCGATATAACCACGGTCATCTAATTTAAACTCTTCCATAATAGTCTCTTATAACTTTTGTAATTCGGCTTTAATGTCCGCCAAGCTAGGACGCGCCGCAGGCTTTGGGTGCATGCAACGGTTTTTCAGCATAATCAGCGGCTCAAATAAATCGGGGAAATCATCGCCATCATAGCTACTACCCAGCAAATCCTCCAGCAAACAACCAAATGCGCGCACTTCTAGTTTTTCCAAACCGCTACGCTGCGCCGCACTTAAACCCGCTAAGGATGAAGCTGCTCCGAAATCACCGAATAATACTTCGGCCTCCGGATTGATCAGGATGTTGTGCGCGTACAAGTCGCCATGGCAAATCCCCTGCTCCCAGAGATACACCAGCACACCAGCCATCTGATTCGCAATTAGGCTGACCGCTTCGGTCGACAACATAAAGTCATCATCAAAATGGTCGCGGGTACAGCTGGCAAAAGTCGGTGGCTCGCCCAAGTTATCAAAGCTTTCTGGGATTAAACCCATTACCAAGCCCAATTGCTCCGGCTGCTCAACACGCGCCAGCAGCTGCACTAAGTTATCGTGATTACCCGCAGCTAAACAAGCGTGTAACTCATCCACTGGATAGCCATCGCTAGTCACGTTCGACTTAAAGACTTTCACCGCAATTGGCTGTTCAGCATCTGCCAGCTCGGCTGGTGATTTCACCCAAGATGCCCGATAAATCACACCCGATGCACCCTGCCCTAAAACCTCATGCTGCTCGATATCATCAAAGCTCACATTCACAAAAGCGGCTGGGTCGGCTGCAAACTCACCACAAAAGGGATTACCGGAATAAGCCAGCCAAGCCAGCTTCGGTAATTGCAGTAAAAACTCAGGCAAGGCCGTTAGCTCGTTTGCCGAGATACGTAATAACTGCAGCGCTCGGCAATTAGCCATCGACTCTGGCAAACTAGTCAGCTTATTGCCTGCCAGCATCAGCTTTTGCAGCGAGGCTAATTGCCCCATGGAGTCTGGCAGTTGGCCAATTTGGTTATCGGTTAAAATCAACCAGCGCGTGGCTTTGGGTAAGGCATTTTCAGCAACGGTGTGAATGCGGTTGGCTTTAAACCCAATCATCTCCAGCTTTGGACACTGAGCCAATACTTCCGGCAGCACTTCAAACTGGTTATTGGATAGAAATAGCACTTTTAACTGCGTTAAGCGCGCGAAATCATCCGGCAGGCTACTGAGCGCATTGCCCGATAGATCTAAGGTTTCCAGCGTATCCGCCAGATCAAAAATTTCAGTGGGGAATTCAGTCAGGTTTTCTGACAGCTGCAGGCGCGTGGCATGCTTTAGCAGCCCGGCTTTAAGGTCGGCGAGGGTATGCAAAATGGTGGTTCCCGGTTGCAAATAAGTTAAACAGACTCTTCAGGATCGCAATAGCAAACCAGTACAGCGGCTGCCACGATTCTATCGTCTTGCAGCTTATCAGACTCTCTACTAACATCAAATCAATCAGACCGTAGTACAGGCATCAAATAACAGGCTCGACGACCTACAAATAAGGCCTCTCTGTTTTGCGCAATCCTGATCGATTACATGAAGCTAAGCGTAGTATTTGTTATATTGATTTTTTAACCCGTGCCCGCTCGGAGCCTCATGACCCGCTACCCCTCAACAACTGCCCTAAGGGCTTTTGAAGCAATTGCTCGCCTTGGTAGCGTTTCTGCCGCTGCAGATGAGCTTAATTTAACGCGAAGCGCCGTGAGTCATCAGTTAAATATGCTAGAAAGTGCCGTGGGCTTTTCACTCACGGAAAGAGAGGGTCGGGGGCTTATGCTCACGCCAAAGGGCAAGCGATATGCAGTAGAGGCTAAAAAAGCGCTCACCATACTTTTAGAGGCCGCCAGAGAAAATGATGGAGAGGAGATGACTGGTCAACTATCAGTTAGCTGCTCACCCGGTCTTGCCAACTATTGGCTATGCCATAAGCTTGGAGACTTCAGCAAGCGATACCCTAAGCTGTCTTTGCATATCGCATCGCCCAGCTTTCCGGGCGATATTTCTGATGACGATATTGATCTGTTTATTACTTATGGAAATGGCCAATGGTCTGGAAAATACGTAAAGCAATTAATAACAATTCGATTATTTCCGGTGTGCAGCCCACATTTTTATCATCAGCAAGGAGGTTTGAAAGCCCCAGCAGATCTATTACATACCCCCCTCTTATATCTTATGAGCCGTGCAGACTTTCGGGTTTGGTTAGCAGCAAACGGCGTCAGTAACACGCAACTAGAGGGGGGTATTATTTTCTCAGATGCTAACTTCGTTCAGTCAGCAGCGATTGCAGGCCAAGGTGTCGCAATGGGCGACAAAATGCTCAGCGGTGATGCACTTGCCAAAGGCCTGCTTATCCGCCCGTTTGAAAAAAGCATCGAATCACCAAGAGCCTATTATCTTGTCACCTCCCATGAAAAAGCCGAAAGAAAAGAAGTTCAGGCATTTATGAGCTGGTTGGAAGGGCTGATTTCAGAGGCTCAATCTCGCTATGATAGGCTATAAATAAACGCTAATTTCACCGCACCATAATTGTGCACCAGGCTTTAAATTATGCTTATCACCACCTTGTTGATACGCAAAAAACGCGTGACTAATCATTCTGGAAAAACACTCTCCACACCTGAAAATCAGCGCCTGATTAGCCTTCCAAGCAAAGGCGCTCCCTCTCCCTCTCTTTTCCCTATTCACCGGAAAAATCCCTATTTTTGTGCACCCGCCTATTTTTAATGCAATTTCATTACTCATAAACCATGATTTAAAACATTATTGTCAAAATATATTGAACAATAATGCCGATATTATTTGATTGTTATTGATTCTCGTTTGCTCAAAACTCTGGATATGGCATTTGAGACCTTCCTTTTTTGCCTCGCTCTACTCCCACATTAAGATCTATCAAAGGCATGACTATGAGCCATCCAGCAGAAAGTGATTTTGTTACCGATATCTACCCAACGCTTTCAGATGAATCCAGAGCAAGGGTTGATTTAGCCGCTGCTTATCATTTGATTGAACATTTTCAAATGAGCGACAGTATCTACACGCATATCTCTGCTCGTGTTCCCGGTGATAACGAGTACTTTCTAATTAATCCCTATGGAACTCGCTTCAATGAAGTCACCGCAAGTCAGTTGGTTACCATTGATTTGGAGGGAAATATTATTGATGACCCATGCAATATGGGCGCAAACCCCGCAGGCTTCACTATTCACTCGGCGATACATGAAGCACGCCCCGATCTGAAGTGTGCACTGCACACGCACACCGTTGCCGGTGTTTCCGTCTCTTCAATGAAAATGGGTATTTTGCCGATCAACCAATGGGCCCTTCAATTTTATCATGGTGTTTCACGCCATAAATACGAAGGCATTGCATTGAATCTAGAGGAACGTCAGCGCTTAGTTAGCGATTTAGGGCCTGAGAATAAAGTGCTGATTTTAGATAACCACGGACTCATGACCATGGGTAATGACGTGGGTGAAGCCTTTACCTTGATGTTCAATTTAGAGCGTGTTTGTAAAGTCCAAATGTCTGTACTCGCCAGTGCCCAACCTTTAATTCAACCCGACCCATCAGTTTGTGATTTGACCTACCAGCAGTACAAGCAATTTGCAGAACTAAGCCAACGTGGAGGCTTCCATGTCGAGTGGCTTGCCTACCTAAGGCTGCTAGAAAAAGTATCACCATCTTATAAGGATTAATACGCGTTAAATATCATCCAGAGAAAAGCCAAACCTGAAAGCCGAATATTTTGAACCTAGGAGATAAATATGAAAAAAATCATTATGAGCGCGGTAATAGCGTGCTTACCTTTTACATCAATTACTTATGCCGAAGAGCCAACAGACGGGGGAACAATTAATGTTGTTGTCCAGCCAGAGCCGCCCAGCTTAATGATCGGTATGTATTCAAACGGTACGACGCAGCAGGTTGGTGGTAACATTTTTGAAGGCTTGATGCGCTACGACAAAGATCTAAACCCCCACCCTTTACTAGCAACCTCTTGGGTAAACTCTGAAGACGGAAAAACCTGGACCTTTAAGTTAAAAGAAGGCGTACTTTGGCATGATGGCAAACCCTTCACTTCGGCAGATGTTGTTTTCTCCATTGATAAAATGCTGCGTGAAGTCAATGCCCGCTTACGGACCTCATTGGCCTATGTGGAGAGCATTACCGCCACGGACGACTATACGGTTGTCTTCAAACTGAAAGAACCATTCGGCCCCTTTATTCGCTTATTTGAAGTTGGCACCACGCCAATGATGCCTAAGCACATTTATGAAGGCACCGATTACAAGCTAAATCCAGCGAACCATCACCCTATCGGAACGGGCCCATTCATTTTTAAAGAATGGAAAAAAGGCTCCTTCATCCACTTAGCTAAAAACACCCAGTACCACATAAAAGGCTTGCCACATATCGAAGAGCTTTACTGGCATGTAATACCAGATGCTGCCTCTCGCTCTGTCGCATTTGAAACCGGTAAGATTGATGTACTGCCGGGTGGATCGGTTGAGAACTTTGATGTGCCTCGCCTGAGTAAGCTAGACAATGTCTGTGTTACCACCGATGGCTGGGAGTTTTTCTCTCCACACGCTTGGCTATGGCTGAACAATCGTCAAGGCCCTATCGCCGATAAGCGATTCCGCCAAGCGGTTATGTACGCAATGGATCGGGAGTTTGCTAAATCAGTACTTTGGAATGATTACGGCAAAATCGCCAATGGCCCTATTGGATCAAAAACAACCTTCTTTGATTCCTCAATCCCAAACTATGAGTACAACCCGGAAAAAGCCAAAGCTCTGTTAAAAGAGATGGATTACGACGGTACGCCGGTTCGCTTAATGGCAATGCCTTATGGTGAAACTTGGCAGCGCTGGACAGAAGTCGTCAAACAGAACCTCGAAGATGTGGGAATCAAAACAAAGCTTATCTCTACCGATGTAGCGGGCTGGAACCAAAAAATCTCTGATTGGGATTACGACATCTCCTTTACCTACCTGTACCAGTATGGCGATCCTGCATTGGGTGTATCCCGCACCTACCTCTCTAGCAATATCGCTAAAGGCTCTCCTTGGAATAATGCCGAAGGCTATAAAAACGAACAAGTAGATCAGTGGCTTACTGAAGCGGCTACCGCTTTCCCTGATGCTAAGCGCCAAGAGTTGTACAGCAAAGCACAGCATCAATTGGCAGAAGACGTTCCAGTCGGTTGGTTAATGGAGCTGGAATTCCCAACGATTTATAACTGTAAAGTACAAAACCTCATTGACTCTGCTATCGGAATTAATGATGCCTTTGGGACCGCTTGGATTAAACAATAATCTAATTGGAGCAGGCCTGCGGGCTTGCTCCTATAAATAGAGCAGTAAGTACTATGAGTGTTCAAACCTTATTATATATCGGTGGTCGATTGGTCAAAGGGGCCGTCGTCCTCTTGGTTATTGCAGTCTTTAATTTTTTCCTGATTCGCGCAGCCCCCGGTGACCCCGCTAAAGTATTAGCTGGTGAAGCAGGTGCGACCGATGAAATTTTTCTTCAACAGCTGCGTGAGCAATTTGGTCTTGATGAACCACTTTATTATCAGCTTTGGGTTTATATCAGCAATCTGATGCAGTTCGATATGGGCATCACCTATCGCCAGCAAATGCCGGTGTTTGATCTCATTATGGAGCGCATGCCAGCGACCTTATTGCTAACGGGAGCGGCATTCTTATTATCGCTGTCACTGGGCGTTTTGGCTGGCGTTATCGCAGCGGCGAATCATCGGAAAATGATGGACTCAATCATTACCGTCGCAGCCTTAATATTCTATGCGACCCCACTCTTTTGGTTAGCCATGATGGCGTCGTTATTCTTCTCTGTGTACTTAGGCTGGCTACCAAGCTTTGGTATGCAAACGGTTGGCGTAACGCTAACAGGCTGGGAGAAGGTAGCCGATATAGGCATGCACTTAATCTTGCCGGCAACCACTTTAGGGCTATTTTTTACTGCGGTTTATGCCCGAATGACTCGCACATCTATGATTGAAACCAGCCGTTTAGATTTTGTTAAAACAGCTAAAGCAAAAGGCATGAAACCTTCGCGGGTAACCACGCACCACATCCTACGGAATGCCTTGTTACCGGTAGTCACGCTCGCGGGATTACAAGCAGGCCAATTGATCGGTGGCGCGGTGTTAACTGAAACCGTGTTTGCCTGGCCAGGTATCGGCCGACTGATGTTTGAAGCCCTACTCCAGCGTGACTATAACTTACTATTAGGGGTGTTCTTTATTTCATCCGCGATGGTTGTTCTCTTCAATTTGATCACTGACGTTATCTACTGCGTGGTTGATCCCCGAATCGAGCTATCAAAATGAATGTATTCAAATCGTTAAGCAGAAATAAAGTGGCCATGGTTGGATTCGGTATCTTGTTTATCTTGGTCGTGATTGCTCTGTTTGGCCCTTACCTTTATGACGGCACACCGTGGAAAATGGTGCAACGACCATTCATTCCGCCCTTTGAAAACAGCAGCTTTCCACTAGGCACCGACACACTAGGCAGAGACGTCTTAGCCGGACTGATTTATGGCGCCAGGATTTCATTACTGGTTGGTCTGATATCCACTGCGATCGCGCTACTGATTGGAATCCCTTTGGGCGCATACGCTGGCTACTATGGCGGTTGGGTCGATGAAGTACTCATGCGCTTTACCGAGATCTTTCAGACGGTTCCTAGCTTTGCTTTAGCGGTGGTATTAGTCGCTATCTTTGAACCGACGGTTTACTCCATCACCGGTGCTATTGCCATCGTGAGCTGGCCTCCCGTCGCTCGGTTGGTTCGAGGTGAGTTCTTATCACTGCGTAATCAAGAGTATGTTTTAGCGGCAAAGCTCAACGGCCAAAGCAACCGAAATATTATTCTTCGGGAGATCTTACCTAACAGCCTTTCACCCATCATCGTACTGGCTTCGCTGATGGTGGCGAGCGCTATTTTGCTGGAGTCCTCACTGTCTTTCTTAGGATTGGGCGACCCGGAAATAATGTCTTGGGGCTATATGATTGGCGCAGCAAAAACAGTCATTCGCCAAGCTTGGTGGCTGAGCTTCATTCCAGGTGTTGCGATCGCCGTGACGGTGCTGGCACTTAACTTACTTGGCGAAGGCTTAAATGAAGCCCTAAACCCTAAATTATCAGGTAATCGGGAGAACTAGTATGAAGCCTTTGCTGAAAGTTGAGAATTTAAGTATCCGCTTACCTAAAGGTGGAGACCGAGAGTTTGCCATCAGAAATGTAAATTATAACCTCATGCCCGGCGAACTACTCTGTGTGGTTGGCGAGTCTGGCTCCGGTAAGTCGATGACGGCAAATGCCATTATGGGTTTACTGCCTAAAGTGATAGAAGTAGACACTGGTGCGGTGATCTTTGATAACTATGATTTAGCGTCATTAGCAGAACATAAGGCTCGTGAGCTACGCGGAAATCGCATTAGTATGATCTTTCAAGAGCCAATGACGGCTCTGAACCCTTTGATGAGAGTTGAAGATCAGATTTCAGAAGTGTTTTTAATTCACACCAAACTGTCCTCGAAAGAACGGCATAACCGAACGTTGGCGCTATTGGAAGATGTCGGCCTGCCTGATCCAAAGAAGATGTTACGTGCTTATCCGCACCAACTTTCCGGTGGCCAGCGTCAACGTGTGATGATAGCCATGGCACTGGCGCTTGAGCCCTCCATCCTTATTGCGGATGAGCCAACAACTGCGCTGGATGTGACGACACAGGCTCAAATACTCAAGCTGATCAAAGCACTGCAAAAAAAGCACAACACAGCGGTGATGTTTATCACTCATGACTTTGGTGTTGTGGCAGAAATTGCAGATCGCGTGGTGGTAATGGAAAAAGGGGAAATGGTTGAGTTAGGTAGCCGTGACGAGGTACTTAATAACCCTCAACACCCTTACACAAAAAAATTGATTGCCGCTGTTCCGCCACTCGTTGCGCCACAGCGTGAAGTTAAGGTGCATCAAGCACCTCCGATTCTGCATGTGAAAAATCTCTGTAAAACCTATAGCACAGGTGGCAGCTGGTTTAGTAAAGCGCGAATCGTCAAAGCCGCTGATGATGTCAGTTTTGAGCTGCACCGTGGTGAGACGCTTGGCTTAGTGGGTGAATCAGGCTCTGGAAAATCAACAGTGAGTCGCTGTGTGGTTCGTTTACTTGAGTCGGATAGTGGTCAAATCCTATTGGGAGACAGTGAGATTCAGTCGCTGGGAAGCAAGGAACTCGCACCGTTTCGTAAGCGTATACAAATGGTTTTCCAAGACCCCTATGCCTCTCTTAATCCTCGAAAAACCATCGGCCAAATTATTGCTGACGGGCCAATTGCTCAAGGCATGTCATCGAAACTGGCATTTGAAAAAGCAGCCGATTTATTAGAACTCGTTGAGCTGCCTAAAGCTGCAATAGACCGATACCCACATGAGTTTTCAGGTGGCCAAAGGCAACGCATTGGTATTGCCCGGGCACTGGCGCATGACCCAGAGGTTTTGGTGGCGGATGAGGCCATTTCAGCACTGGATGTGTCTGTTCAGGCACAGATTCTGGATCTTATCGAAACGCTAAAGAAGCGTCTGAACTTAGCTGTTTTATTTGTTGTTCATGACTTAAGAGTCGCGGCTCAAGTGTGCGATCGGGTCATTGTTATGCAAAAAGGCAAAGTCGTCGAAGTCGGTGAAACCAGCCAGGTATTTGAAGCCCCCGCTCACGAATACACCAAGAGCTTAATTGCCTCTATCCCCGGAGCACATTGGCGATCTGGTGCGGTGGATGTAACGCCGACACTTATCACGGAGGCCTCTGCATAATGTTATACGGCATCGCACACAGTAACTACTTAGACATGTCGCCTTATATTCCGCACTTTGAAGAGTTTGCGGATGAGGTTTCAGTCGTTACCAGTGACATGGAGCATGACCCCTTAAAGGTAAGCTTTGCCTTGCTTTGGTTTCCGGATGATGACTTTTTTACCCGTTATCCCAACGTTAAGGTGGTTGCTTCAATTGCTGCAGGGGTGGATAGCATCTTTGCCTGTCCAAGTCTCCATGATGGTGTTTTAGTCTGCCGAAACAGAGATCCCGAGCAGTCGTCGATCATGAGTACCTTTGCTATTTGGAACGTGATCAACCATCAACGAAACTTTCCTCGCTATCGACAGCAGCAATTAGATAAATGCTGGCAACGCCAACCGATGAGAGCCCCTATTGAGGTGAGTGTCGGTGTGCTTGGCCTTGGCTTTATGGGCGAGAAAATCGTTAATGATCTTCATACCTTAGGCTTTGATGTGGCAGGCTGGCGAAAAAGCCCGGTTGGTATCAATAACCCGGATATCGCGGTGTTTAGTGGGCAATCTGGACTAAGTGATTTCTTAAAGCGTACGGAAGTCCTGATCTGTGTACTGCCGCTGACCAAAGATACCCAAGGAATTCTCTGTAAGGATTTATTTGATCAGCTCAAAGACAATGCCTACCTAATCCACTTAGGCCGTGGCGGACATCTTATTGAAAAAGACTTACTGGAAGCACTTGATGACAACACCTTACAAGGTGCTTCATTAGATGTGTTTGAAGTGGAGCCATTACCTCAGAGCAGTGTGCTTTGGAGCCATTCCAAAGTACTTGTAACGCCTCACGATGCCAGCGATGTGCGCCCTGAAGCTGCCGTTCTTAACTTAGTCGAAGAAGTAAGACGGCACGCTGCCGGTGAAACCCCAAAAAACAAAGTAGAAGCCGCAATCGGCTATTAAATAGAGACTTATTATGACTGTAGAGACATGTAATCGGGATCGCCTGTGGAACTCTATTATGGAAATTGGCCAAATTGGTCATGCCGAAGTAAAGGGAAGCAAAGTGGGTGGCTGCCATCGGCTTGCACTCACGGATAAGGACAAGCAGGCAAGAGATTTATTCGTTAGCTGGGCAGAAGAAATTGGTTGTACCTTACGCGTCGATGGGGTTGGAAATTTATTTCTGCGCCGCGCGGGCATTAAAAACGATCTCCCACCCGTAATAACAGGTAGCCACCTTGACACCCAACCGACTGGTGGAAAGTTTGATGGCGTTTATGGTTGCTTAGCTGGGTTGGAAACTTTGCGTTGTCTGGAAGAGCAAGGTATTCAAACCTTACGCCCGATTGAAGTGGCTGTCTGGACCAATGAAGAAGGTGCACGCTTTAAACCTGCCATGTTGGGCTCTGGTGTTTATGCGGGAGTCTTTAAACTCGAAGAAGTGTTAGCAACCAAAGACGAGTCGGGCATCAGCTTAGGGGATGAGATAAACCGCTTAGGCTATCAAGATCAAATCAATAATGAGAGCCCCGGCTGTTATCAATACTATGAACTGCATATCGAACAAGGTCCGGTGTTAGAGGCTTTGGATATTGATCTGGGTATTGTTGCCGGTGTGCTCGGAATGCGTTGGTATAACGTTGAAGTCAGCGGGCGCTCTTGTCATGCAGGCCCCAGCCCAATGGATCTTCGCAATGATGCCCTCGTTGGCACTGCTGAGATGATTACCGAGTTAACTAAGATTGCCGCATCACACAGTCAGGATAGTCGCTGCACCATTGGCGAACTTACCATTCCAAACTCATCGACCAATGTATCGCCGGGCAAAGTACAGTTTTCTTTAGACCTTCGTGAAGGACGCTTAGCAGACTTAGACGAGCTGCAAACAAAAGCGTTTGAAGCCATGCACCGCATTGCATTTCATCACAAGCTGGAGCTGAGCATTAAAGAAACCTGGTCATTACCAACCTGCCCCTTTGATGAAACCTGCTTAGCCAATATCCAACAAGCCTGTGAATCCAGCTATCCCGATATTAAGCCTCACACCCTGATTAGTGGCGCAGGTCACGACGCTGTTTACATCAGCCGAGTTGCACCAACTGCGATGATATTCGTGCCTTCTGAAGATGGCTTAAGCCACAACGAACGCGAATACACGAGCCCTGAACAGCTAGAAAAAGGCTGCAATATTCTTTTAAACACCATTATTTTATCAGCGAATACACACTAATACGGTTGTATTTGCATAATAGGAGAGTGTTCCAATGAAAGCTTTTTATCACGAGGATCAAAGTCAGCATGATCCGAAGTTTTATATGAAAAACGGCAAGTCGACACCAGCCCGTGAGGTACCTGAGCGAGGGGATATCTTTCGTAACATACTTGCCGAGTTAAATATCACGATTAACCCAGCCACTGATTTTGGCTTGTCTTATATCGCACAAATACACTCTCCTGATTATCTAAACTTTTTGCAGTCGGTTTATCCCAAGTGGGAAAAATTACCTGATGCCAGCAAAGAGATCATCCCAAAGAGCAGCCCCGGCCGCTATGCAGCCACCTACCCTAAAGATATTATTGGTCAAGTTGGTTGGCATCTAATGGATACCTCATGCCCCTTAGGTGAAGGGACCTGGAGTGGCGTGTATGCCTGCGCACAAACGGCAATCAGTGCCGCCGATGCCGTTGCTAACAAGGAATGTGACTCAGCTTATGCAGTATGTCGCCCTCCCGGGCACCATGCCGCGAGCGATGGAGCGGCTGGCTTTTGCTTTTTGAACAACTCCGCGATCGCGGCTCAGCGTTTATTAAAAGACTTTGATCGCGTGGCTATCCTTGATGTGGACCTGCATCACGGTAACGGGACTCAGGCCATATTTTGGAACCGTCGTGATGTGATGACCATCTCCATTCACGCTGACCCAGCCTATTGCTACCCACACTATTGGGGCTACGCACATGAAAAAGGTGAAGGTGATGGCTATGGCTATAACTTGAACTTCCCTATTCCGGGAGGCACTGGCGATGCAGAATACATGGAGGTGCTGGAACAGGCGATTGATCAACTCAATGCCTATGCACCGGATGTGATTATCCTGGCTTTGGGCTTAGATGCCTCGGAGCAAGACCCTTTTGCCGTACTCAATATCACAACGGAAGGGTTTGGTGAAATCGGTAAGCGGGTAGCCGCTTTGAAAAAACCAACGGTTATTGTTCAAGAAGGGGGTTATATATCGCCGATTTTAGGAAGTAACTTAGCGGCAGTTCTAAAGCCATTTACCTAGCATTCACACCCTGCAGGTGATCAGCTGGCAGGATCTAAAAACGATTAGTTTTAGGTCCTGCTTCCCTCAATCAGTTTAGAATCCAAAGCCACCCAATGGCATCTAGATTCTCCGACTGTATACAAGCCCAAAAGCAGCTAGCCAAATAGGTTAAACAGACTCTTCAGGATCGCAATAGCAGGCCGCCAAAGCAGTTGCGGCGCGTCTGAGCGAAGGAATATACTGTCGTAAGTCCTCTATTTTACGTCGGGTTGTCGGTGCATGCACGGCCAACGTAAAAGAAACCCGATTGGCGCTATCAAAAACCGGCACAGCAACAGCCACCATGCCATCCAGCAGCTCTTCATTATCGTAGCCAATGCCTTCTTCTTTGATCTTTTTAAGCTCAACTTCCAGCAGCTCTGGGGATACAATAGTGCGCACGGTATTGCGGGAAAGTGGCGCAGCATTTAACAAACGCTTACGCTCCTGCGGCTTCATATGCGCCAAGAACAACTTACCACTGGCCGTGGCATGTAGCGGCAGCCGTGAGCCGGGATGCAGATCAACTTTGATCGGCCAATTGCATTCCACCCGATCGAAATACAAAGTGTGATTACCGTCCAGCATAGTGCAGTTACAAGTCTCACCAATCTCTTCAGATAACGCCTCAAGAATGGCATGACGCGGCGCACCGACGGTGTCGTTTGAAATGATATTAATGGAAAATTTCTTAAGCAGATGCCCCACCACAAAACGGCGGTCGGTCGGGGTCCGTTGCAGATACCCTTCATCTTCAAGCTGCTGAGCAATACGGTGGACGGTTGGCTTTGGCAGCCCCAAAATCTCCACTAACTCAGCGGTCGAAAGCCCCCGTGGAGCCTCGGCAATATTTTCCAATATTGCGAGGCCACGAAGTAATGTTGAACTCGAACTGACTGTTTTTGACATGGCGTCCTGTTGATAATTTATCGGGCTGTCGTGCAGCTTATCAGACTCCTTCTTAACATCAAATATATCGAGCCTTAGTTAAGCCCTCCGAACTGTAGTAAGAACAGTGAAAGCGGAGGCCAAAACGCCACCAGGAACCAAGCAGCCATTAACGCAACGAGGTATGGAATCACGTGCTTCACGATCTGCAAATAAGGGATACCGGTGATGCCGCTGGCAACATACAGATTCAACCCATAAGGCGGTGTAATAAAGCCGATTGCATCACCCACTAAGAAGATAACCGCGAAGTGAATTGGATCAACACCGGCGGTATAGGCAATCGGTGCCAAAATCGGCGCTAAGATAATGGTGTTAGGCAAACTCTCCAACACGGTTCCAGCGGCCAGCACTAACATCATACAAGCAATCAGAATCCAGAATGGATCGCCTAAGCCAGAGATCAACCCACCTACATATTCACCCGCACCCAGCAATGACAAAATCTGCTGCATAACGACCGACACTGCAATTAACGGCGCGAGCATTCCGGTGATATGACCGGAGCGCATTAAGATAGCGGGCAAGTTACGAATCTTGATTTCGCGGGTAACCAAGATACCGGCTAACACACTGAAACCCACCGTGACACTGGCCGCCTCTGTGGGTGAGAACGTACCGGAGTAAATTCCGTAAACCACGATAATAATCGCAAGGAAACCTAGGTATGCGCGTAAACCGGTACGCAGAATCCGCTTGGGTTCAAACTTAATGATATGACCCCAACCGTTGCGTCGACTGATCACCCAGCAGGTGAACATCATCGCCACAACCATGAGCAAACCTGGCAACATACCGGCGATAAACAACTCACTAATCGGCAGGTTTAGCAGGAAGCCATACACAATAAAAATGATACTGGGCGGAATGATAATCCCCACGGTACCACCGGCTGCAATGGTCGCTGCCGCAAAGGTTTTATCATAGCCACCTTTGGTCATTTCCGGATGCATAATGCTTCCGATGGTGGCGGTAGTCCCTGAGTTTGAACCGGAAATGGCCGCGAACATGCCGCAGGCACTGATGGCCGCCATACCTAAACCACCACGGGCAAACCCTAATAGTGAGTAAGCAAAGTCGGATAAGCGTTTAGCGATACCGGCGGCATTAATCAGGTCACCCGTCATAATAAACAGCGGCAGCGCCAGAAGACCGAAGAAGCTCAAGCCTTCAAACAGCGTAACGCCCACATTGGCTAAGGTAAAATCAATAACAATACTGACACCGACCACCCAAAATCCGATTACCAAAAAGATTGGCACTCCGATAATGAACAAGAGTGTCACTGCGACGGAGATAACCGTCACCCATAGGTTCTGATCCATGAATTATCTCCTAATCGTCGTTTAACAGACCTTGTAAGATAAACGGCTCGCCGCGTTTATACTTGCCAAGGTCTTCAATGAAATTCTGAATAACGCGAATCACCAGCAGGCTCCAAGCCAACGGTGTCGCCAGATAGAACCACCACTCCATGACATCATCGGTACCACCGACAATCGCGAAGTTATCATAGGAAATGTAGACCTGAATGGTGGTGTAGTAGATAACGATGGACGCAAACACAATCCATAAAATCGCATCCAAGCCAAGGCAATATAATTGCATCTTAGCGGGCATCCGGCTGCGCACTTCCGACAGCGCAAGATGGGTGCGTTTTTTGATGTTGTACGAGGCACCAAACCACGTCAGCCATAAGAACAGCAGAACCGGGATGGTGGTACTCCAGGGAGCTTGCACACTAAAGACAAATCGTCGGATTACCTCAACAAAGATAATGCCGGCCATCGCGGTATAGGCAATGATAATAACGACTTTTTCGGCATTATTATCCAGCCATCTTAATAGAAAGCGAAGTACGCCCATGCGATAATTTCCCCTCATTAGTCAAAGCATGAACAGGCACCCCTCGGCACCTGCCCATACTTAGAACACTTTTAAACCAGTGGTGCTGACAGGATCAGCCTCTCCACCAGCGATTCGGTTTAACATTGACTGCGGACATGTCCTTTGGAATCTCACGCGCGATGTCGTAGATTTCTTTGTACGTATCGTGTCCGCCGGACCATTTGTTCAAACGCTCACGCCACTGCTCCCAGGGCTCTGGCACAAACTCTGGTGAACACATTTCTTCCGCTTCTTTGATTGCGGCATCCGACAGAGTTGCCACACGGGTACCATTTTGAGCAAATACTGTGCCTGGCTTCTGTGGCGTTGTGCCACCCACGATGTCGAACAAGGCTGCTTCGTTCATCCCTTGCGTGAAGATCTGCGCGGTATAAGAAGACTCCATCACCGCCTCTTGCAGTGCAGAACCCAACTTATCGAACACTGGCAAACTCATTGACGTGTGCTCAGTACCGCAGAAAAATTTCAGGTCAACCGATTGAGAAACCACTGGAGACATACCGGCATAAGCCACTGCACCAGCCCACGTCTCAGCACCATCAATCAGACCAGTTTTCAATGCATCTAAGGTCTCAGACCAAGCCACTGGTACTGGATTCAGATCCATCAATTGCATGGCGATACGCCCTAACTGCGTGCCCGTTACGCGGTTCTTGGTACCCGCTAACTCTTTAACTGACTGCACTAATGGCTTATCTGCCCACTTCAAACCAAGCTGCAGGCCACGCAACTCACAATGAGAGAACAGGAATTGTAACTTGTGCTTTTGGCGCAGCGGTTCACGCAGCAGCGCTTCACTCTTATGGCTGTACAGGAAGTGATATTGCGCTGCGCGGGATGGGAACATGTAGGCATAATCCAACACATTCAGATACGGTGCGCCACCGGCTGAGTTTTGGGTGGATGCGGAATACATATCGACAATGCCTTGCTGTGTTTTCTTAACGCAGTCGACTTGCCCACAGATTTGGTTGCTACCAATAAACTCGACACGAATCGCACCATTAGTACGCTCTTCGATATCGCGGGCAAAAAATAGCTGGCCGGATTTTTGGATATCCAGATTGGCGTCATTAAAGCCGGATGCGCCGAATTTGAGTTTGAATTTAGGTTCTACAGCGTAGCGCTTCTTATCAGTTTCTTCAGCAGCACGAGCCAGTTGAGACAGAGAGGCAGTAGTTCCCAGAGCACCTGCAGCAAGCAGGGTTGACGTCATACCATAACGTCCGGAAACACGCATAAAATCACGGCGAGAGACGCCAGTTGAGTCATCTTTGTACATCGATCTCCTCCTATTGAGACAGCCAAACGATTAGTCCGGCTTGAATTCATAAGATCATAAACAATACTAAAAATCAAATATTCTTATTGTTTTTTGATACGAATGATCTCATTATTTGAAATATCAGTTTAAAAACTGTAGCAATCGATATGTTATCGAGACTTACGAGGAGAAAATCTGAATGCCACAATCCCCTGACCAAGGTCCGCAACAGGACGCTTATGACTACATCATTATTGGTGCTGGCTCATCTGGCTGTGTACTGGCCAACAGGTTGTCAGCCGATCCCAATAATCGTGTTTTGCTACTGGAAGCTGGAGGGGCGGATGTCAATCCGTGGATTCATGTTCCCGTCGGTTACTTCAAAACCATGCACAACCCCGGCACCGATTGGTGCTATATGACCGAGCCGGATACCGGCATTAACCAACGTCGCCTGCAATGGCCGCGCGGTAAAGTGTTAGGTGGTTCCAGCTCGCTAAACGGCTTGCTGTATGTGCGCGGCCAAGCTGAGGATTATGATCGCTGGGAGGCCCTTGGCAATAAAGGCTGGTCTTACGAGAACGTACTTCCCTATTTCAAAAAGTCTGAAGATCAGGAGCGTGGCGAGAATAAATATCACGGCGTCGGTGGGCCATTAAAGGTCTCTGATTTGCGCCTAAGACGCCCGATTGCTGATCATTTTATTGAAGCTGCAATCCAAGCCGGCATCCCCCGCAATCATGATTACAACGGTGAAACCCAGGAAGGCGTTGGCTATTTTCAACAGACGGCTTATAAGGGGTTTCGCTGGAGTACGGCGAAAGGATTTTTAAAGCCAGCTCGTAAGCGCCCCAACCTCACTGTCAAAACCCGCGCGCACATTGGTCGCGTTTTGTTTAGTGGCACTCGCGCAGTGGGTGTTGAATTTTACAAAGGTGAAAAGCTGCAACAGGTGCATGCCAATAAGGAAGTGATTCTCTCAGCCGGTGCGATTGGTTCGCCACAGATTCTGCAACTATCAGGAGTCGGCTCTAAAGCATTGTTAGATAAACATCAGATACCGGTAGTTAAAGACTTACCGGGTGTTGGTCAAAACCTGCAAGACCATCTGCAAATTCGTTTAGTATTTAAAACCAGCGAAAGCACTTTGAATGACGAGCTCAATAGCTACTTCAAACAATTTAAGGTTGGCTTGCAATACATTCTGAAACGCACTGGCCCACTGACTTTAGCCGCTAGCCAAATTGCAGCATTTACCAAAACAGACCCCAGCCTTGACCGGCCAGACATTCAATTTCATATGCAGCCACTGAGCGCTGATAAACCGGGTGATGGCGTGCACCCTTTCTCGGCATTTACTGCATCGGTTTGTCAGTTGCGTCCGCACAGTCGCGGCTATATTGAGATTAAATCCAGCGATCCCTTTGAGCATCCGGCGATTCATCCCAACTATTTATCGGATGAGCGCGATCTAAAAGTGGCGGTAGAGAGCGTGAAAATTGCTCGTAAGATTGCTGACGCGCCAGCGCTCAGGCCACACATTATTGATGAGTATGTTCCAGGCCGCCAATTCCAAACCGATGAAGAATTATTGGATGCCGCGCGCCGCTTTAGCCAAACCATTTACCACCCAACCAGCACCTGCAAAATGGGTCATGATGAGATGGCTGTGGTGAATGATCGCCTGCAGGTGCATGGCATTACCGGCTTGCGCGTGATTGATGCTTCGATCATGCCGGAGATCGTTTCAGGCAATACCAATGCACCGGCGATTATGATTGCTGAAAAAGGTGCGGATATGATTTTGGAGGATACACGCTTGGCGCAAACTGCATAAAAATCAAAGGATTCCCTGCAAAACTCAGAGACTGTACTACGCTTTAGAGAAGTCAGAACTAAATCTGACGCTGTGAGGAAATCCAATATGAAGACTCTCTCAATCAAGAGGCTGGCAGCCTTAAGCGTGTTATCTATCGCCGCTTATTTGCCAGCTTCTGCCTTTGCCAATGCCACACTCTATCAGCACTGCGACTTCGGTGGCGCAAGTGTCACTCTCGGCCCCGGTGACTACGATCTACCCGCGCTGAATGCCCGTGGAATTCGCAATGATGACATCTCATCACTCTCATTAAACCCCGGTTATCGAATCACTATTTATGAACATCATCGCTTCGGCGGTCGCTCCCTGACCTTCTCCGGTAACGACTCTTGCTTGGTAAATGACCGTTTTAATGACACTTTATCATCGCTGAAAATTCGCAAGATTCAACCACCACCAAGACCCGGCGTTGCTACGGTTTACCAGCACTGCAACTACGGCGGATACGGTATCAATCTACAGCCTGGCAATTATGACTTGGCTGATCTAAACCGTTTGGGCATTCGCAATGATGATTTGTCGGCACTTAAAGTGAAAGCCGGTTATGAAATTGTCGCCTATCAGCACCATCACTTTGGTGGTAAGTCGCTGATATTCAGAGGCAATGACAATTGCTTGGTTGATAACCAATTCAACGACACGATTTCATCGATTCGCGTGCGTCGAGCGACTCCGCCACCTGTGGCCACGTTATATCAGCATTGTAACTTTGCCGGCTATGCCCGCAATCTGGCACCGGGGCGTTATAACTTAGGTGCGCTAACTCGCTTAGGTATTCGTAATGATGACCTATCTGCGCTCAGAGTGCCGAATGGTCTGGAAATGATAGTCTATGAGCATGATAACTTTGGTGGTCGTGCACTCACTTTCCGAGGCAATGATGCCTGTTTAGTGGATAATCGCTTTAACGATATTATTTCATCAATCGTAATACGTCGGCGATAAGCAAAGTGTCCGCAGCATGGTTACGCCGTGCTGCGGACTGATTTACTGCCAAACTCTGAACTACCCCCAGCCTGTACAAAAAACAGTAAAATATTCTCTATTTTCTTGCCTATACTAAGAAGACCACGTGATACAGGCTAAACCACTATGGCTGACGATCAAACAGAGGATACAAGCAAGAAGCCCACGCCCCGATCTCTAAAGCATCGGGTATGGAATCTGTTGCGCAAGCTATTTGAAGGCCTGCACTGGCTGACCGAGCGTTTTATTGGTTTATTGCGCCTGACTGCCACGGTGGCAATGTTTACCATGGTCGCTTTTATCTTCTACAACGCCTACGCCAGCCGCAATACGGTGGTCGTCAAACCCTTTGATGTGCCCATCGCCATGGAGCAAGGTAACCACGCACACTCCGGCCGCATTATCGCCAATATTCTCAAAGACCATTTACTGCAAGCGGAAAACACCTTTCAGGATGAGATTAACCGTGGTCGCGGCAATGGTGGCGTGATCATCAGTCAGCCAGTGACTTCGAATGAGCAAATTCTGATTGAGGGCGAAAGTATTAAGCTGCCGGAAACAGGCATCTCAGTCGATAATGTCATCGAGTTTATTTCGGGGCTATTTGGCCGCAAGAATCTCAATGGCGCGGTGTATCTAGAAGCTGATACGATTCAGCCAAACCTCAATAAACTGTATCTGCAAATCACATTGAAAGGCCGGATTATCAATTTTAATGAAGATGATATTGGCCTTGAGCGACGTAAACAGTTGCCACCGACCAGCCGCGACGGGCTAAACCTGCAACTAATTTCTGCGATGCTGGAAGCCAAAAGCAAAGAAATCCTCAGCATCGCCTCTGAAGACCATAACCTCTACTATTTCTGCACTCGCAATACCGACAAGATTGAATATAAAACAGGTAAACACAGCGAATTTTTTGACTACTGCAGCCAACTACAAGACGGCAATATCACGCCGCAGAAGTTACAGGAGCTCCGTAATGATCTCGCCAAGCATCCGGATACTTTATACACCCGCAGCGTCATCGGCCCGGTGCTGGCCTTTTTGCGTGATGAGAGCGGAAAGAAACTGGCGCAACTTTGCCAGTCTCAGCGCTCTATTGCCTCGGCGGCTTGTCAGGATGTATCGCAGCTGGCTAAATCGATGCAATACAGCCCGTCGCGAGCGCCATATATTGATCCCATCGTCAGCGCGTCGGCTTCCATTTTGCCCGAACCGAAAGTGAGTGACTTGCTGGTTGATCCGGGAGCTTTAGCGCCTGCGCCAGTACTGGCACCTGACCCCGTCGCCACTCCGGTTGATGAGGGGAATGAGCAAACCAAAAAGGAGCTGGGCGTTGCCGAGAAGCTAGAGAAATACTGTTTTCCAGAGAACAAAGAAAGCTATCAAATGGTAGTACTGGCCAGCACGCTGGACTCGCGGCAAGCCAATCAACTGGAGAGCGATGCCACGCAGTTGTTTAATAACGGCCTGTATCAGGACTCGCTGGTCAAGTTTCAGGAAGCCATTACTCACAACTGCATGAACTCAGTGGCGTGGGCGAATATGGGCATTTTACTGAGTACCGCCAGCTTAGAATCCAAAGTGCGCAATACCGATCAGGCACAAGTTGCGCTGAAACGAGCGATTAAACTCAATGGTCGCTTGGGCTGGATTCATCACAGTTTATGTGTCGCCGAAGCCTATGCCGATGATAAGGATCTGGAGCGTTATTTAGCAAATGCCAGTTGCCGCGAGGCGCGTTTAATCGAGCCAATTAGCGAAGCCTTGTACGACAAATTGTTTTATATCGAGATCGCCAACCGCTATCAGGAAACCGAGCAAGCAGACAAAGCCATGGAAGCTTATATCACCGCCATGAGCACTGAAAACCGCCGAGGCTGTCATATGCAGCGAGCGGTAGAAGGACTGTTTGAGCTGGAGGAAACTGGCAACACAGGGGCGAAAGCGGCGGCTTGTAAGATCATTAAAGCCGTTCCGCCCTCGCCAGAGAAGGTCGCTATTTCTGAGTGCGAAGAGACGATTAATTTGATAGCAGCTCAGTCCTGCCCCTAGCAAAATTACGATTCCGTAACGCCTCTTGTTTTAGCCGAAACCACCCGCATCATTTCCGCTTAGACACACTCTTAATAATTACCAGCAAACCGTTGCATCAGACTCTGATGCTTCAGGCTTTTTGCATTCAAATAAACGGACTATTCCATGTTATTAGATCCAATTAAAGTTGGCGCAATGACGCTAAAAAACCGCACGATCATGGCACCACTAACACGTTGCCGCGCGGGTCTTGAACACCAACCGAATGCCATGATGGCAGAATATTATTCGCAACGCGCCAGTGCTGGCCTGCTGATTACCGAATGCACCATGGTGATGGAAAATACCTCGGCATTTGCTACTGAGCCGGGCATTTATTCTGACCAGCAAATTGAAGGCTGGAAGCTGACTACCGACGCAGTACACAAAGCCGGCGGCAAAATCTTTATGCAAATCTGGCATGCCGGACGCGCAGCTCATCCTGATTTAAACGGCGGCGCAGAGACCGTTTCGGCCAGCGCAATTGCGATTGATGGCGAAATTCATACTCCAAATGGCATGGTGCCAAATGCAACCCCTCGCGCACTTCGCGATGATGAGATTCCGGGCATTGTTGAAGCCTTCGCACAAGCCGCTAAAAATGCGATTGCTGCCGGTTTTGATGGTGTAGAAGTACACGCTGCAAACGGCTACCTGATTGACCAATTCCTACGCGAAAGCGCAAACCAACGCAGCGCACCGTATGGTGGCTCAATGGAAAATCGCGCACGTTTCTTATTTGAAGTATTGAATGCTGTAACAGATGCGATTGGCAGCGAGCGTGTTGGTGTGCGCTTATCCCCACTCAACAGCTTTAACAGCATGAAAGACAGTGACCCGGTTGGCTTGGTGACTTATCTGGCTACTCGCTTGGATAAGATGAACCTAGCTTATCTGCACATGATGCGTAGTGACTTCTTTGGCCAGCAAGAAGCGGATGTAATGACTGCCGCTCGTGAAAACTACAAAGGCACACTGATCGCCAATATGGGCTACAACGCTGAAGAAGCGGAGCAAGCTATTGTCGAAGGCAAGGCCGATACGATTGCGTTTGGAACAGGCTTTTTAGCGAACCCTGATTTACCAGAGCGAATTGCTAAAGGCATTGAATGGAATGCACCGGACCAGAGTACATTTTATACACCGGGTCCAGAAGGTTATACCGATTACCCTACACTTTGAATAGTGACGTTACCCATATAACGATTACTCGTGGATACTAAAATCGTGCAAATCCGGACTTGAACTCCGGATTTGCACGATATACTCTAGTTACATGATCCCACGACACCTAACATCAGAGCTGCTCACACAGCTTAAAGAGTACCCGATCGTTACCGTACTCGGGCCAAGACAAGCCGGTAAAACGACGCTCACCCGTAATACTTTACCCGATTATGACTACGTCAGTCTGGAAAACCCGGAAACCCGCGCTATCGCGACAGAAGATCCCAAGGCTTTTCTCAAGCAGCACTCAGGCAATGTAATTTTCGACGAAATCCAACGCACACCGCATCTACTCAGCTATTTACAGGGCATCGTGGATGAGACGGGTGAGAATGGCCAATTTGTATTAACCGGCTCCCACCAACTGGAACTGCGCGCAGCCATTACGCAATCACTGGCAGGCAGAACCGGAATGCTGCATTTGCTACCTCTCAGCATTGCGGAGCTCAGCGAGGCTGGAATCAGTTTTGATACATTCGAAGAGTACATCTTTCAGGGTTTTTTGCCGCGTATTTACGACCAGAAACAGCGCCCGCATACGGCTTACGCCAACTACTACCAGACCTATCTGGAGCGCGATGTTCGCCAAATCATTAACTTGAAAGACGTCACTTTGTTTGAAAAATTCATCAAGCTATTAGCTGGTCGCGTGGGCCAGTTGGTGAATTTTGATTCGTTATCTAATGATGTTGGCGTGGACAGTAAAACCATTAAAAACTGGCTATCCATTCTGGAAGCTTCTTTTGTCGTATTCAAGCTGCCGCCCTACTTTGAGAATTTTGGGAAGCGCGTGATTAAGTCGCCAAAGTATTATTTCACGGATACCGGATTGTTGGCTTACTTGCTCGATATTGAACGAGTCAATCAGGTTCGTAGAGACCCCTTAATCGGAAATATCTTTGAAAATCTGGTTATTCTGGAAGCGCTAAAAACTCGCTACAACCATGGCTTATCGCCGAATTTGTATTTCTTTCGTGATGGTGCTGGCCATGAAGTTGACTTGCTGTTTAAGTCCGGCAGCCAGCTATCAGGTGTGGAAATTAAAGCAGCATCTACCTGGAATGCTCGCTTTAAAAAAGGCCTACAGCACTTTTCTGAAAAAAATGCGGCATTGGCGCAGTCCCATGTGGTTTACAGCGGAGACAGCATTGAGTTCAGTGATGGCACCAACGCTGTCTCATATTTAGATGTGGCAACATTATTCTAAACCACCTTCGTAAACCTTAAGCAACCACAGCATTAATTACGCTCATTAATCGCACTGAGCATTGACTCCTCATCACTTATCGCTGTTTGTGACTTTAGGTTGTTAAGACTACCCTTACTGCTACCGCTTGCCTTCTGATTAGCCCGATACCGCCGAATCCCATCCACAATAAACAACAACACCGCCAGCCAAACAAAGCCATAGCCCACAAACTGATGAAATGTAAACGTTTCCTTAAACACGAACAGCCCAAACATTAAATGCATGGTCGGCGCGATATATTGAAAAATCCCCACTAAGCTCAGCGGCACATTTTTAGTTGCAGAAGCAAATAACAATAACGGCACTGTCGTGATCAATCCCGCCCCAATCAACAGCCCAATATCCAGCGGACCGGAGTGTGCAAAACTACCCACGCCCTGCCATTCGCTGTAAAGCAAAAATCCAAGTGCAGGCAGAAACAACACACCCGTTTCAACGGTCAGGCCAGAAATAGACCCCAGCGGCGCTTTCTTTTTAACCAAACCATAAAAGCCAAAGGAGATACCCAGCGTTAAAGCAATCCAGGGAACTTGCCCATACACTAGCGCCAGATACAGCACGCCACAAAATGCCGAGCCAACCGCCACCCATTGCAATTTACGCAGTCTCTCTTTCAAGAACACCACACCGAGCAACACACTCACCAAGGGATTAATGAAATAGCCCAAGCTGGTTTCAACCACAAAGCCGGCATTCACCGCCCACACGTAAACCACCCAGTTGATGCTGACCAACACTGCTGCCAGCGCATAAATGCCGACCGTGGTTTTATTGCGAACGCCCGCCATCAGCTCTTTGCTGCGCTTGGTGAGCAGGATCACAATAAACAAAATCACAAAGGACCAAGCAATGCGATGGGCCACAATTTGCGTGGCCGGTACCGACTGCAACAGCTTCCAATACAGCGGGAATAATCCCCAGATGAAAAAGGCGCCAATGGCCTGCATAAATCCCAAATTCATAGTACTGACCTTGCTTAATGAGCTCCCGACTCTAAGCGAATGACTCGGTGCATGGCCAGCGTTATTTCGTCAATCTGAGTAATGCGTCTCAAAGTGCGTGCGCATTGCTGCCAGCCCGTCTTTAAACACCTGATCACGGCCAATACCAATGCGGAAATGATCTTGCGGTACGTCCGTCAATTCGGAGGAATAAATCGAGGATGGCAGTAGCAGCACGCCACTTTCCTCAATCAATAATCGGCAAAACTCTTCACCAGTTCCGGGGCCGGTGTATTTAGGAAATGCAACACATCCACCCATTGGGCGTTGCCATTCAACCACCCCAGGGAAATCGTTAAACAACTGTTCCAGTAACACCACATTTTCCAGCATGATTGCGTGATTGCGGCCTAGTATCTGCTCACGGTTTTTAAGGGCAATCAGTGATAATTGCTCAGAGGGTGCCGAGTTACAAATCGACAGATAATGCTTATAGCGTTCTACTTTTTGTAGCAGCGCTTTATCCTGGCTGGCAATCCAGCCCACGCGTAAACCCGGCATACCATAGGCTTTAGACATCACGTTGAGTGAAATCCCCCGCTCATAAATATCAGCGATTTGCGGCATGCGGTTGCCAGGGTCAAGCTCAACGCCGTAATACACCTCATCGCTCAGCAGATACAAACCATGCTCACGACATAAGGCAATCAGCGCATCCAAGTCATCACGCCCCATCAACATGCCGGTGGGGTTATGCGGGAAGTTCAGTGAAATGAGTTTGGTATTGGGCTGAATCGCCGCACGTACATCATCCAGATCTAATCGCCAGCCACCGCTGGCAATGCCGTTTTGATCTGGCTCTGGGGCTTGATAGTGCATCGGCACGCCAGTCACCTCGCAAACGGATAACGGCACCGTTTCTGCACTTTGATAGTTTGGAGTGGGTACGATGACATGATCATCTGAGTTCAGTAGCACTTTAGCAACGGTATACAAGCCTTCGCCCGCACCAGCTAAACACAAAATATTCTCTGGCTGCATGCGCTCATAAGTTTTGGCGATTTCAACTCGTAAAGCGGGCGCTCCCCACGTTTCGGTGTAACCAAGCCACAGGTTTTCAAACGCGGCTTTATCTTCCGGTGATGCCATGGCGAGCAGTTCGGATAAGCTCATGCTTTCCAAATCCGAAGCCGTCATATGGTGTTTAGCGTTGAATTCCCAGCGGGAGAAAAAGACTTCGAGACCAAAGTCGCGCATAGGCTTGGCGTGTGTCATGGCATTTCCTGTAGTGAGGGTTTGGAGCCGCCTTTATATCGCTAATAAGACGGCTCCGGCAATCCCCATACTAAGCTTAAATGCGCCCTTCCTCTACTGCATGGCAGGCCACGCCGCCGCCATCCACCTGACGTACTAAGGGAATCTCTTCCTTACAGCGCTGGTTAACGTGCGGGCAACGTCCGTGGAATACGCAACCACTCGGCAGGTTCACCGGCGTTGGTACTTCACCGTGCAGCTTAATATGCGGACGTTTTTTCGCATCCAAACGCGGAATCGCCGATAACAGCGCCTGCGTGTAAGGGTGCTTTGGCGTCGCAAACAAATCAGCCGTTTTCGCCACTTCACACACCGTACCGAGATACATCACAGCAACCCGCGTTCCAAAGTGCTCAACCACCGACAAATCATGTGTGATGAACATATAAGTGAGGTTGCGCGCTTCCTGCGCTTCCATCAGCAGGTTCAGCACTTGCGCCTGAATCGATACATCCAGCGCCGAAATCGGCTCATCAGCCATAATGAACTCAGGGTCGACCGCTAAGGCCCGCGCAATACTAATACGCTGACGCTGACCGCCGGAGAACTCATGCGAGAAGCGCACACCCCAGCCAGGATCAATTCCGACCGACTCCATCACCTCAACCACTTTGTCCTTAACCTCATCTTCACTCCAGCTTGGATTGTGAAAACGAATCGGCTCTTGCAGCGTCTTGTTAATGGTCATCCGCGGGTTGAGCGAGGCGTAAGGGTTCTGGAAAATCATCTGCATTTTCCGGCGATACGGCAGCAGTTCCTTAGCGCTTAAGTGATCAATGCGCTCACCACGGTAATGGATTTCACCCTCGCTCGGCGTCAGCAAACCCATCACATTACGCGCGACAGTCGACTTTCCACAGCCCGACTCACCCACGATACACAAGGCTTCACCCGGCTTAACGTCTAAGGTCACGCCGTTGATGGCATGTACAAATTCCTGCTTACGAACGAGACGTCCGCCCTGAAACTTGATCTGATCTAAAAAGTCACCAGAGATTGAGAAACGTTTGTGCAGATTTTTAATTTCAACTAATGGCGCGGATGAATTATCCATGTGGCACCTCATTCTCCGGACTATACAAATGACAGGCTACTTTGACATCTTGCTGGACTTGTAGGCCCGGCACCTGCGTTTTACAGATCTCAATCGCACGATCGCAACGCGCTCTAAACGCACAGCCGTCGGGAATCGATTGCAGCGATGGCATAGAGCCTGGGATTTGATTTAAGCGTTGGCCGGGCGTTGTCATTTCCGGCAAAGCATTGATCAAACCGTGCGTATAAGGATGACGCGCATTGTGAATAATTTCCTGCGTCGGGCCTTCCTCAATAATGCGACCAGCGTACATCACCATAGTGCGCTGGGTGACTTCGGCCACTACGCCCAAGTCATGCGTAATCAGCATTAGCGCCACATTGTGCTCTTTGCACAAAGTGAGAATCAGATCCATGATCTCCGCTTGAATCGTCACATCCAGCGCCGTAGTCGGCTCATCCGCAATGATCAAATCAGGGTCGAGCAGCAAGCTAATTGCGATAACAATCCGCTGGCGCATACCACCGGATAACTCATGCGGATACTGATCAAGCCGCGTTTCCGGCGAGGGAATTTGCACCTGCTTGAGCTTATCCAAAGCAATGGCGCGCGCTTCCGCTTTGCTAATCTTACGATGTGCATGCAGGCATTCGACCATCTGAGCACCAATGGTGAGTACTGGATTCAGCGTCATCATTGGGTCCTGAAAGATCATGGCAATGCGATTACCGCGAATGCTGCGCAGCTGCTTGTTATCCATCACGGCGAGGTTTTGATCTTCGTAAACCACCTCGCCATGCGTGATCGCACCGGGCTTACTAATCAGATTAATAATCGAGAATCCCAGTACCGACTTTCCGGCACCCGACTCTCCCACCACACCCAAGCGCTCACCGCGCTCCAGTGTAAAACATATATCCCGCAGTGCCGTCACTGCGCCCTGTCTCAGGGCAAACTGCACTTCGAGATTATTGACCGATAATAATGGCATAAGTCTCTCCTAGCCTTTGTACAGTTTGGGGTTTAGCACGTCGCGCAGCCAGTCACCGAGCAAGTTCATGACCAATACAATCGCAATCAGAATGATGCCGGGGATCACTGAAATCCACCAGGAGCCTGATAGGATATACGCGAAACCACTGGAAATTAGCGAGCCTAATGACGGCTGCGACACCGGCATCCCCAAGCCTAAGAACGACAAAGACGCCTCAGAGATAATCGCATTGGCGACCTGCACCGTGGAGATAACCAGAATCGGTGACAAGGTATTGGGCAAAATGTGGCGGAACATAATGCGTGGCGATGGCAAGCCCATCACGCGTGCCGCATCCACATATTCCTTCTCTTTTTCGGCCAATACCGAGGCACGAATGGTGCGCGCATACTGCGGCCATTCGGCAATACCAATCACCAGTACCAGCATAATTACTGCCAGCTCCTGATACAGCTCAGCACCGAAACTCGCTTGGAAAATGGCCAATACAATAATCGCTACCATCAAAGTAGAGAACGATAGTTGGATGTCAGCCATACGCATTAATACGCTATCGACACGACCGCCGATATAACCTGCGGCCAAGCCAAAAATGATGCCCAGAAAAGCCTGCAACATCACCGCGCAGATACCAATCATCAGCGAGAGGCGAGTACCGTACAAAATGGTCGACCACATATCGCGGCCTTGCGCATCAGTTCCTAGCCAGAATCGTGAGTCGCCGCCCTCTTTCCAACTCGGCGGAATTTCCGAATCCATAATGTCGATGGAGGCCAGATCATAGGGATTAAACGGCGCTAATAACGGCGCGCATAAAGCCATAATCACCGCCACAGAAAACAGCAAAAAACTGATCTGTGCCACACGGTCGGTTTTAAAACTGTGCCAGAAATGCGAACCTAAAAATCGCTTCATGCGGCTCGGACGTTCACCCACTAATCGTTTAGCAGCTTTCTTTGTTGTGTTATCACTCATCGTATTCATCGCCTCACCGCTTTATCAGTTTGACGGTGGGATTAACCAAACCGTAAATCAGATCAACCAAGGTATTGGTAATCACAAAAATAGCCCCGACCACAATCAGGTACGCCACAATCAATGGGGTATCGACACGGTTAACAGCTTCCAGGAACAAGAAGCCCATACCCGGCCACTGAAACACAGTCTCAGTCAAAATCGTGTAAGCCACCATGGTTCCAATCTGTACTCCACCCACCGTAATAACCGGTAGCATGGTGTTTTTCAAAGCATGCAGGAAGTAGATACGCTTCGGTGAAATCCCTTTAGCCCAGGCAAATTTCACGTATTCCGACTGCAACACTTCCATCATTTCAGAGCGAATCAGTCGAATAAACAACGGCAGCATAATTGAGGCCAGCGTGACGGATGGTAACACCAGATGCTTCAAGCCATCGGCGGTTAGCAGTACCGTGTCCCAGTTTTCAGTGATCTGGTAGGTTTCACCTCGCCCGTAGGATGGCATCCAACCCAGCTCAACTGAGAATAAATAAATGAGTCCGATGGCGGTCAGGAATACCGGCACAGAAATACCGACAGTACTGATCCCCATAATAATTTTGGAGGCAATGTGTTTGGGGTGAATGGCGGTGAACACACCGAGCGGCACCGATAAAAACACAATAATAATTGTCGCGCCAAACACCAGCTCCAGCGTGGCCGGCAGCTTTTTCGCGATGACTTCTAAAGCAGGTTCTTTAAAAAAATAGGAGGTGCCAAGGTCGCCCTGTACGGCCTTTTTGGCAAAGCGCCAGTACTGCACAAAAAACGGGTCGTTAAGGCCCATATCATCGCGCATGAGTTGACGTTCTTCTTCGGAGACGGATTGTCCCACCAGATCCCGGAGCGGGTCGCCGAGATTATCTTGAATGGAAAAACTGATCACGCTGATAACGAACATCACGACCAGTCCTTGCATCAACCGCTTGAGCAAGAATGCAATCATTGAAATACTATCTTTTGAATTTGGGGAAGGCCGCTCACAGAGTAGTGAGGCCACTGTTGTAACAACAAACAACTATCGAAGGGCTTGCCGCCATGTCATAACGGCAAGCCCAACTGACTGTGTGGCTATCTTATTTTTTGATAACCAGATCGCCCAAGTATGGGAAATCCATTACGTTAAGCACTGGCTCGATGTCCACGCTCTTGTTCGCAGCCCATGCCAGGTTCTGCCAATGTAAAGGCACGAAGGCACCATCGTCATACAACATTTGCTCGATCTTCTGCATGATCTCAGCACGCTTTTCAGGATCAACAATTGCATTCGCTTCAGCCATCATCTTGTCAGCTTCAGGGTTGCAGTAGTTACCTGCGTTGTATTGACCAGCACCAGTCTCTTTGTTTGGACATGCAGTCAGGAACTCGAAGAAGTTATTACTATCTTCAGTATCTGAGTGCCAGCCGATCATCATCATGTCAGCCGCGCGCGCATCAAACTCGGGCCAGTACTGTGCTTTTGGCAAAGTCTTCAGCTCAACTTTGATCTTGATTTTTGCCAGCATCGAAGCCACTGCCTGAGCGATTTTGTCATCGTTCACATAGCGGTTGTTCGGTGCCATCATTGTCACGCTAAAGCCATCTTCATAGCCCGCTTCTTTCATCAGCTCTTGTGCTTTAGCCACGTCATAACGTGGAACCAATGCTTCGTTGTGACCCAAGTAACCTGCAGGGCTCAACTGGCCAGATGCCGTTGCAAAACCTTTCATGATTTTGTCTACGATACCCACCTGATTGATTGCATAGTTAACCGCTAAACGCACTTTAGGGTTCTTGAATGCTTCAACGCGTTCCTGATTCATCTGGAACGTAATAATCCGTGTACCACCCATGGTGATCAGATCAACTTTATCACTTGCCTTAATACGCTCATGATCGTTTGGTGGAACCGGTGCAATGAAGTCCACATCGCCAGACAGCAGTGCTGCAACACGAGTTGGGTCTTCTTTGATCGGTGTCAGAACGATTTTAGAGACGTTACCTTTTGACTCGGTATCCCAGTAATCCGGGTTACGAGCAAACTCAACTTTTACACCCTGCTCGCGGCTTGTTACCGTGAATGGGCCAGTACCGGATGAGTTACGTGATGCGAATGAGTCACCCGCTTTTACGATGGCATCTTTCGGCTTACCGTTTTCATCCATGCCTTCGTAGAATGCACTGTCCATTGGGAAGATGTAAGTCGCGTTGTTTAGTACCAATGGGAATGGCTTATCGGTAACCAAATCAACCGTGTAGTCATCAACCGCTTTAGCTTCTTTAAAGATGCTAAAGATACCTTTGAAGTCTGGGGATTCTTTCAAACGGTTAAAGGTAAACAGCACGTCTTTGGCTGTCATCTCGTTACCAGAATGGAATTTTACGCCCTTGCGCAGGAAGAAACGCATGGTGTTGTCGTCAACCTGCTCCCACTTTTCAGCAAGGCGAGGCTCGAAGCTTAAGTCTTTTGCCCAACGTACCAACGGATCAAAAGTCATATGGGAAAGCTGTAAAGTTCCACCTGAAAGCTGCTCTTGAGGGTCCATACTGACTGGGTCAGCATCGTAGGCCATCTTCAGGGTTTCAGCAGAAGCTGAAGCCATTAGCCCCATGCTCAGGAATGCGCTAGCAATCAGCGTTAAACGTTTTTTCATACTTCCATCTCCAAATAAGTAGAGTAATAAACTTAATCTTATATTCGCGATACAATATACCATCTATCTACATTTTGAATACTTATATTTACTAGTCAACTATATATCGAATACATGAATTTTTCGCCAATAAAAACTATTCTGTCGGGTAATTACTCAGCCGGCAATTTCACACTAAAACCACTCCAGGCGAACTCACCTTCACTACCCTTCACGGTCCAACGTCCTTCAAAGCTTGAATAATTACCGTTAAAACCGAATGTTACATCGCCGCTTCCGTAGCGGTCTTGCCAGCGACACTTTACTTCACGCGCACTGCTATCGGTACAGTTAGTTAAACGGCCATTGATCAAACGCGTTGGTTCGCTCATGTAATACAGGCCAGCAGAAGTCCCCGTCGCCGGGTTAGAGGCCTTATTGAAGACGGTAATAATCGGCAAAAACTCATTTGAGCTTTCAATTCTGCCTAAATATCGACCGGCAAATGAGCGTGGCGGAACGGCTCGAATCTGGTTCTGGATCACGGCTGAGTAACTAACCGAAAAGCTAGTAATGGTGTCCGGCAATTGGCCAAGGTTGCCCTCCAAGGCATTGCGTACCCGTTCCACGGCATCATTCGTGGCGTTCTCGGTCGGCCCGAAACTCACACTGATAGACGCCTCGCCATCGCTGGATTTTGCAGAGATCAGTTTCACCCCATCCAAGCTGCGCATCAAGACCTCGACAGGTGCCGAAATCGTACTGGCCACAGCATCGGCATCTAACTCGCTGGCAACAATCTCAACCACCACAACACTTTCAGCATCTTCAGCCTGTACATTAAGTACACACACGAACAGCAATACGAAGGAGGCCAATAGGGTCTTGAAATTTGCCATCATTTATCTCGCTCCACAGTTCAGGTATTCAGTCTTGAGATTCGCACAAGCAGCACAAGTAGACAAGAAAATAAGCAATCATTTCAGACAAGCTCCAACAAATTGATTTACATCAAAGCCAGCCAATCCCCTTTAACAGTAGCATAAGTCTTTATCTTGAGCGCATAGGGGCACTTCTAATGTCACTGGACTTTAATCTTGATCTGCTAGAAAAATACGATACGCAAGGTCCACGGTATACCTCCTACCCGACTGCGCCCGAGTTTGTGGGTAATTTCGGTCAGCAGGACTACATTCGCCATGCCAGCAACAGCAATGACGAACTGATTCCGCGGCCACTATCGCTCTATATTCACATTCCTTTTTGCCACTCGCTTTGCTACTACTGCGGCTGCAATAAAATTGTGACGCAAAATCCGGATAAGGCCGAGCTATACCTCGAATACCTATTTCGTGAAATCGAAATGCAAAGCCGCCTATTTGCCTCCGACCGCTTAGTCACTCAAATTCACTTAGGCGGTGGCACACCGAACTTCCTAAGCACGGAACAGCACCGCGAATTGCTGAGCATGATCGCGCGCCACTTCCACTTAAGCTATCCGGAAGACTTAGAAATCAGTATCGAGATCGACCCGCGCTTTGCCAGCTACACCGATATTAATGAGCTCGCGACTTTAGGCTTTAACCGCATCAGCATTGGCGTGCAGGATTACACCACCGAAGTGCAACATGCCATTAACCGCGTACAAAGCCGCGAACAAGTTGATACGGTCTTTGATGCCGCACGCTCCAGCGGTGTGGAATCCATCTCAGTGGATTTGGTGGCTGGCCTGCCCTTCCAAACTCGCGAAAGCTTCCGCGACACCTTGCAACAAGTCGTGGACTCCGGTGCTGATCGCATTGCCATTTACGGCTTTGCCTTTATGCCTAACCGGATTCGTGCTCAAAAGCTGATTGATCCTAAATCATTGCCAGACCGTGACACGCGCTTAGCCATTAGCCGCGACACCATCGAGTTTCTAACCGATGCGGGCTACGTGCATATTGGTATGGATCACTTTGCGCGCCCCGGCGACTCGCTGTCAATCGCACTGAAAAATCACAGCCTGCAGCGCAATTTCCAAGGCTATGCCACGCATTCAGAGTGTGACCAAATCGGACTTGGCGTTAGCTCCATTAGTAAAGTGGGCAATGCTTACAGCCAAAATTCCAGCTCATTGCCTGAGTATTATGCACACCTTGATGCAGGTGAATTACCCATCCAACGCGGCGTCAGCTTAAGCAAGGATGATATGATTCGCGCACGCGTGATTCAGCAGATTATGTGCCAGCAAACCGTGGACTATGCACCAATTGAATCGGAGTTTGGAATCGACTTTGCTGAGTACTTTCATGATGAGCTCTACAAGCTCTCTCATTTTGAAAAAGATGGCCTGATTCATCAGGAAGCGGAGCGCTTTAGTATTAGCAATGCAGGGCGTTATTTCTTACGTAATATTGCCATGACGTTTGATCGCTACTTAGCCATTCAACTGCAGGACAAAGACAATCAGGTGCTCCGCTTCTCCAGAACCATCTAAAACAAGCCCAAAAATAATAACTAATTACAATCTAACATGAGGTTTTTGAACAGGAGTTCTGATAAGCTACTGCGGTATATAAGCTAACAATGCTTTTCTCCGGACGAGTTCAGGACTGTAATGACCGATAAGGATGTTAGACAAGAGCTAATTACGCAGGAAGAAGCGGAACATTGGAAAAAGGTTCTGCGCGGCGAGCTAACACCTGAAGAAAACGATAATACACAACGCGAAGCCGACATGATTCGCAGCTATCTGATTAAACGCGATCAGGATAAAGCGATTCAATCGCTGGCGCTGGATGATATTCGCAATGATATTTCTCCAGAGCAATCGAGGCTTATTTACCGGCAAGCGAGCCAAGCTATCCATAAACGCGCAACCCCAAACAGACTGGGGCAGCTCATGCCTTATCTACTTGGTGCGCTAGTTGGTGCATCGGTGGTTATCTTTACCTACCTATTAGTGGCCGATGAGCAAGACTCGCCAACGGCCTTAGCCACGGTCGACCTTGATAACTCACGGCTAAACAATGGCGATTACCGTATTGCAAAACCAGGCGAAGCACCCGGCCAATACCCCAATATGCTCCCCATGCCTGCTGGCAGATTTACCATGGGCTGCAGCGCCGGCTGGGATGATGGCCTTGGCTGTAAACGTGATGAATACCCACCGCATGATGTTTCCATCGAGCCCTTTGATATTGCGCAGCACGAAGTCACGGTTAGCCAATTTGAACAGTTTGTCGAAAGCACTAATTACAAAACCACCGCCGAAGCCAGTGGTCAGGGTTGCGGCCAAATCAATGCCATCAACCACTCCCCAAATCCAATTGAACAACGCCAAACTAACTGGCGCACACCAGGCTTCCCTCAGGAAACCCGCTTTCCAGTAACCTGTGTCAGCTGGGAAGATGCTCAGGCTTATATCGACTGGCTGAGCCTGAAACTGGGTAAACAATACCGCCTGCCAAGTGAAGCCGAGTGGGAATATGCCGCGCGTAATGGACGGGCGACAGCTTTCTACTGGGGTGGCCAGCCAGACCCGAAATATGCCAATTACAGCTCCGAAACCAAATACAATAATTGGCCCCATACCGCACCTGTCGGCAGCTATCCAGCAAACGAATTCACCCTGCATGATATGGCCGGCAATGTGGCAGAGTGGGTCGAGGATTGCTCCCACCGCACATATGCATTTGCGCCAAACGATGGCAGCGCATGGACTGAGCTCTGTGCAGATATTAATGTGCGAGTATTACGGGGTGGTGCGTGGAACAGCCGCGGGCAAGATATTCGCTCCGCCAACCGGGAGTTCGCTGATAAAGCAACCAGTCGTCCGAACTTCGGCTTTCGAGTTGCTCGCAGTTACACGCCTAACTAGCTGAGTTCGCGCTCCAGCTTTTTAACCTTTTTCAGCTGCGCACGAATCACTTCCAGCTTGCCCTCGATCGTATCGCGACGCGCCAGATTAATGCTCTTTCTCAGCTTGCGATGGTAATGCGCTTTTTTCTCAACCAGCGCAATCCGCAGCTTACGCAGCTCTGACTTTTCAACTTGCTCGCCCTCGTCATCATTCAGGCGATCCATCATGGTATTAAACGCTTCACGGAGTTGTTTAAACTTCATAGTATTCCCTTAAGGTTTCTGCGAACGACTGATCTCCTCAACTTCCTCTGGGCTTAACATCACTTCCTGCACAACCTCGGTTACCTTTTCATTATGCGTCGTCAGCAAAGTTTGTGTAATAGAAATCAACTTATTTGCTGAATCCTGTGCATATTTCGAGTCATTCAGTAAGGAAGTCGCCATCATTGACGAAATCTGCCCTTTTCGCAGTAACTCACTGACCCGTCGGTTTATTCGCATATCGGCTTCGGCTGACTCCACTTTAAGCTCATCCAATTCCAATACCGACAGGGCATCGTCGGCCATATCCCTGGCCCGGTAAATCTGGCGGAGAATCGTCGCAATTCTCAACCGAAGCTGATTGTACTCACCTTGTATGACAGAATTATGAGACAGCATAAAGCGATTGGTATTTTTTCGTAAGTGCTTAATATCTTTAACACTTTCAACAATATCCGAGGCGGCCATACTCAGCTTTAGCAATTCCCCTGAATATTTTTCAGGCATGCTTTGCGCATTCGCCTTGGCAGTAAACTCAATAATGGCAGCGTATAAGGTTTTAACTTTGTTCTCATACACCTCATCGAGATCAAAAATAATCAGCTCGCGGTCTTTAGCAATCACAGAACCTAATTCTTCATTCCCCAGAATTTGATGCTGACGCAAATTAATACCGTGGGCGATGATCTCAAAGGCTGAATCCAGCAAGTGCCAGGTTTCATTTTTAACCGCTGTCAGCATGGTTTCCGGAAAATCCATTACTGATGAATTCAGGAATTTTGGCGCGGTAAGCGCTTTGGTACGGGCCGGTAAATAACGAACCAGCGCGGCAGCCAGTTGCTTAATAAACGGCGTCATCACCAATACGCCAGTTAAGTTAAACAGCGTATGGAACATGGCTAGCTTTTGAGTGTAGTTATCAGCCGCAATACCCACTTGTAAGCTTAACCAATCCACCGCTTGCATAAACTGCTGCAAACCCGCAATCGCGATCAGGCCGGTAATCACATTAAATAGTAAATGCGCCCCTGCTAGCCGCCGACCTTCCACATTTGCACCGATGGCACTGATCAATGCCGTAATGGTGGTGCCAACATTCGCACCAATGGCCAGCGCCAACGCATTGTCATAGGTGATTTGAGATGAGGCTAAGGCGGTTAAAATTAACACCATGGTGGCGTGGCTGGATTGCATCACCACCGTCGCCAGCGCGCCAATCCCTGCAAATAAAAATAATCCCGCATAACCATCAACACTCAGCGCCGAGAGATCAAAATGCCCTTTAAAGACCTCAAAGCCTTCCTTCATGTAGTGAATGCCGAGGAATAAAAAACCCAAGCCTGCCAGCACCGAACCAATCCCTTTGGCGTAGCGCGACTTTTGGAAATTCAGCACGATACCAAACACCAGCATGGGCATGGCATAAGCTGAGATATCCACCTTCAAACCAAAGCTAGCCACCAGCCACGCGCCGGTTGTAGTGCCGATATTGGCTCCGAAAATAATTCCGATACCCGCCACCAGACTAATCAAGCCCGCGCTTAAAAATGAAATGGTCACCACAGACACCAGCGAGCTGGACTGCATGAGCGTGGTCGACACCATCCCGAAGCTCAGGCTTTTCAGTGTGGTATTGGTACTTTTTGCGAGGATGCGCTCCAACATGCCGCCGGTGAATGCTTTAAAGCCCTCCTCCAGAAACAGCATGCCAAATAAGAAAATCGCCACACCCGCCGCAATTTCTTTAAAGGCAGGGCTAATCCAAAAGCCATACGCGAGAATGAGCAGAATGATGGGTAATAGTATTTTTTTTAAAATCATTATTCAGAAGCCAGATTACTTTGCTACAACAGCCACACTTCTCATCCTATCACTGATGCCGCGGAATTCCTCTTTTTCAAGCCGTTCTCTGGCTGAGATTACATTCCGTTACAATCCCGCAATCTTTTGGCAAAACTCTTCGCGTACTCTGCCGCCGTTAACAACTTATGCAGCAGCATAAGCGCTATAACTTTTGAGGAGAGTAGGAAATGCAACTAATTAAACGCAAGGAAGGCGAACAGCAGCCGTATTGGTCGCTGGGGCCGTTTCATGTTCGACTGCCATTTATTCATTACCGCTGGGAAGCCGCGGAAATGATTCAAGGCACCATTATGTTTGTCGTCGGTCTGGCGATGATTCCACTGCTAGAGCGTACGCTTGGCATTCCTTATGAAGCCGCACTGGCCTTTACCTTTGTAGCAGGCTTGCTATATACCCTACCCGCGCTGCTGGGTGTGCCTTTGGTTCCGGGTTGGATTACCCCCGCGATTCCGGTTGTGCTGGTGTACCTCAACGGCTTTGAGCCCGGCCCCGACGCCATACAGGCCTTATTTGCATTGCAGATAGAGGTGGCGATTATCTTCTTTATTCTCGGGGTTACGCGGCTTGGCTCCAAGCTGGTTGAGATCATTCCTAACTCTCTGAAATCGGGGATCATTATTGGTGCCGGTATTGCCGCACTGATGGGTGAGCTAAAAGTCGGTGGCCGTATTGGCGGCACGCCAATCTCACTGATCTTAGGTGCGATTATCTCTGCTTACATTCTATTCTCGGTATCATTTAAGGGCCTGACCGAAAACCACCCAATTGCTCGCAAAATTGCTAACTTCGGTATGGTGCCGGGTATGGTATTGGCGATGCTGATTGGTTGGGCCGTTGGTGAATACCCACTGCCTAGCATTGAGTGGGGCATTACTCAGCCAAACTTCCCGCTACTGTCTGAGTACTTAGTCTTTAACGTCGGCTTCCCGAACTGGGATGTGTACCTGATCGCGATTCCAACCGCCATCATTGCCTATGTCATTGCTTTTGGTGACATTGTTATCGGCTTTACCTTGGTTAAGCGTATCGATCACCTGCGTACCGATGAGAAGATCGATATGAGTATCGACCGCGTTCACTTGGTGACCGGTATTCGTAACTTAGTCCATTCATTCTTTGCGCCTTGGCCTGGTCTGGCGGGTCCACTTTGGACTGCTGCACACGCGACGGTTGCTGAGCGCTATGCGATCGGCCGCAAATCCATGGATTCGATTTACAGTGGTGGCGGTACCTTCTGGATTACCGGTTTAATCGCACTGTTTATCTTGCCATTGGTCACGCTGTTTAAACCTGTACTGCCCATTGCTTTATCGCTAACGCTAATCCTAACTGCTTACATTTGTATTATGGTTGGTATGGAGCAGCTTAAAACCTCGGTTGAGCGTGGTGTGGCGGGTATCGTTGCGGTAACACTGGCAATGCCAGATCCAAAATCAACTATCTTTGCGGTGGTGATTGGACTGGTACTGTACTTCTTTATTGAGCGTCCGACCCTGCTGGGTAAAAATGCCAAAACGGAAGATGAAGCGGAAACTACTGCAGTAGAGCCCGAAGTAGCCGATGCAAGTGTAGCCAAAGCTAACAGCTAACAGCTAACAGCTAACAGCTAACAGCTAACAGCTAACAGCTAACAAACAGTTTAGCCTGCAATACGCTGCAATGTTTGATCCTAAAGGGTGCTACCACAGCACCCTTTTTGATGGGTACAGATTCGATTTCTCATAGTCTTTTCACCCCAGCACGGCATACCATAGCTGCTCCCAATCCCTTGCCGGAGCGCCACCGTGTCACTGCTTAATAGCTTGCTCGACCAGCTGTTTTTATCATCCCCCTTAGAACTCATCATTTTACTGCTGATTATTCTGATGGCGTCCATTGTGCGCGGGGCAATTGGCTTTGGTTTTTCAGCCCTGTTGGTCGCCAGCACCAGCTTTTGGCTGCCGCCGGTATCGGTTGTAACCATGACGGTAGTGCTGGAGGTGGTGGCCAGCCTAATGATGATGCGCAATGTCAAAACCGATATTCAATATCGCTTACTCATCCCACTAGCGGCCGGCACCACATTCGCCTCAATGTTTGGGGTTTATCTACTTTCGATTATTAATCCCGACCTACTGCAATTGCTGATCGCTAGCTACCTCTCCGTCATTTGCGTACTCAGCCTGATCCAATTTCGCTTTAAACCCGAGCCATCCGCCATCCGCTTAGTTATCGTCGGCAGCTTGGCCGGTTTATTTAATGGATTAGCCGCCATCGGTGGGGTATTGATTGCTCTATTCCTGACAGGCTCAGGGATTACCGTGAGTAGAATCCGCGCCACCATGGTGATTTACTTCTTCATTAGCGAAGCGGCATTTATGACCGGTGCGCTACTGAGTGATGTGTATTCCAAAGAGATTTTCTATACCTCGCTGGTCGCTATTCCAGTGATGTTTGTGGGGATTCACTACGGCACGCGCCTGTTCAATTATTTACCGGAGGCCAAATTGCGGCGCATGGTACTCGTCGCGCTCATACTGATTTCCGGCATTGGTTTGATCAAAACATTGGTCACCTGATCGCCTCCTGAAAATGCTGTAATTTTAAACCCAACATTTCAACTGATTCATCAGCAGCTTTCAGCTATGATGGAGCCATTGTCGCAAGACAATCCGACCAATTAGGAGCAGGAGAAAATTATGCCAATACACGATCAGCTGGAAGAAGTTAAGCTACTGACACAGTTCAATCTAGAGTCTGCAGCGACCGGCATCAAAGTTCATTCCCATGAAGCCCCGCAAGAATTAGTTGCAGCCGCCGCCCGATTGTTTGAAAAAGGCTTAACCGACCAAGTTGACGGTGGTTATTTAACCGAACGCGGCATCGAAGCAGCGAATCACGCGCAGACGCTGATACGACTACTGTCGTAAATTCTGCCCGACTGCCGGAGCGATCGCATCACTCAGGCAGTCATCCCACCCAGCTTTAGGCTCATCGCCACATTTCGCGCGGTACGACACAAGTTAGCATCCGCCTCGGCTAAGGCCGTTTCCAGTGTTACAACACCCGGCACCACACTAAAGATTGCATCAATCCCATGCTCATGAACTACATGCGCATCAGTCGCTACCGAGCCAGCTAACGCAATCACCGGAATATTACCCGCCGTTTTGGCGCGCTTACTCACACCCACTGGGGTTTTGCCACGAACCGTTTGGCTATCGATACGCCCTTCGCCGGTAATTACTAGCGAGGCACCTTCTATTTTCTCCTCGAACGACACCGCATCCAGCACAATATCAATCCCGCTTTTCAGCGTTGCATTGAGGAACCCTAGGAACGCAGCACCTAAACCACCCGCCGCACCAGCCCCCGGAATATTCACAATATCTTTGCCAGTAGCCGCTAAAACAACTTCAGCGAAGTGTGCGAGGTTTTTATCTAATTCAGCCACCAACTCAGGCGTTGCACCTTTTTGTGGGCCGAATATGGCCGATGCGCCATTGTCACCAATTAATGGGTTATCAACATCGCAAGCGACATCAAATTTCACATCCGCCAGCCGTGCATCCATGTGACTAAGATCAATACTGTGCAATTGCGCCAAGCCAGCGCCGCCAGCAGCAATATCATTACCTTGCGCATCCAGCAGCTTAACGCCTAGTGCTTGCAGCATACCCGCGCCACCATCATTGGTCGCACTGCCACCTAAACCCACGATAATGTGCTTTGCACCGCGATCCAGCGCTGCCAAAATCAGCTCGCCAGTCCCGCGCGTTGTGGCCGCCAGTGGATCGCGTTGTTGTGGGGTAATTAAGTCCAAACCAGAGGCCGCAGCAGTTTCAACAACCGCTGTAATGCCATCACCGAGTTGACCCCAAAAGGCTTCAACTTGCTCACCTAACGGGCCAGTCGCCAACTGTGTAAAACGCTGACCACCGGTTGCTGCCACCAAAGAGTCCGTCGTGCCTTCGCCACCATCGGCAACCGGCACTAAAACCAACTCGGCGTTTGGAAATATTTCCTGAAAACCACGGCCAATTGCCTGAGCAACGCCTTCTGCGGATAAACTTTCTTTAAACGAGTCCGGTGCGACAACAATTTTCATGGAAAAGTCTCATGCTATTCGAGTAATTCAATCCAATGCTGCACCGGCACTGTTGACTTCGTTCCGAGATGCAGTTGGCAACCAATATTGGCTGTAACGATACGCGTGGGCGCATCCAACATCAAGGCTTTGAGTTTGTTATCCAGCAAAGATTTGCTGAGTTTTGGCTGTAAAATCGAGTAGGTTCCAGCCGAGCCACAGCACAAATGCTTGTCTTTGGTTTTAGACAAATTAACGCCGGCTTTTTCTAATACTTGCTCGACAACACCATTTAATTGCAGTGCATGTTGCAAGGTACAGGGGCAATGAAATGCCACTTTCTCATCGCGCTTAGCTAATTCTAATGTACTTAAATCTTCACCCAATAAAATCTGGGATAAGTCTTTGCATAACTCACTGACTCGCTTGGCTTTTTCAGCATAGTCCGGGTCATCGCGCAGCAAATAGCCATACTCTGAAACCATCGCGCCACAGCCGGAAGCCGTCATTACCAAAGCTTCCGCACCCGCTTCAATCGCGGGCCACCACGCATCGATATTACGGCGCATAAAGTCTAAACCTTCGTCGTGTGCCGATAAGTGATAACTCACCGCACCACAGCAGCCCGCTTTAGGCGCTTCAACTAAAGTTATGCCCAACTTATCCAACACCCGCGCGGCAGCGGCATTGGTATTGGGAGCCGCAGAAGGCTGCGCACAGCCCGCTAACACCAACATCACCCGATTATGGCTACTGGCAGGCCAGGGTGATGAGACTTGTTTGAGCGGAATTTTTGCTTTTAACGCGCCAGTCGTCAGCGGCCGAACTGCCTGCCCGACTTTCAGCAATGGTCCAAATAAATGCGCATGGGGCAGCACTTTGCGCAAACTCCAACGCATTAAGCGATCTTTAGCCGGACGTGGCACAGCCTCTTCCACCAAGCTGCGCCCAATATCCACCAAACGTCCGTATTTAACCCCGGAAGGACAAGTTGTTTCACAGCTTCGGCAACTCAGACAGCGATCTAAATGCGTCTGCGTTTTCTCGGTGATTTCAGCGCCTTCCAAAATCTGTTTGATCAGATAAATACGCCCGCGTGGACCATCACGCTCATCATGTAGCTCCTGATAGGTCGGGCACGTTGCCGTGCAAAATCCGCAATGCACACAGCTGCGCAAAATCGATTCCGCTTCCTGCCCCTGTGCCGACTGTTGAAATTTAGCAATAAGATTCGTTTGCATAACAGAACCTCCGGTTACAGCCAGCCATATACGCGGCCAGGGTTAAAAATCCCTTTCGGGTCAAAGCGTTGCTTAAGCTGTATTTGAATGCGTTGTAATACTTCCGGCTGAGTGTGAGCCACTTCATCACTGCGGCCGCCGCCGCGGAATAAAGAAACCTGCCCGCCGGCTTCCGTCGCGATCAGTTGCATCATGCCCAGACGCCCCTCACCGCGATACCAGCGCTGTGCGCCGCCCCAATCCAATAATTGATCGCCGTCTAATTCGGCCAGTGCCGCAGTCGGCTTCACCGAAAAGCGCCAGAGCGGCTCATCGCCAGCGAAGAATTCATGCTGCTGGTCTCGAAGCTTGCGCCAAAACGCATCAGCCTCTTCAAGCACATCACCGCCCCACTGAGTCTGTGTGGCTTCAACTGCGGCACGCGCACCGGCTAAGCGCAAATACAACACACCATCGACCCAACACGCTGCTGTTAATGGCTTCGCCACGCCAGCACGTTTATTCATGAGCGTAATCGCCTCATCCGCACTAATCGCTTGCGTTAAAGTGACTGTGTGCGCAGGTTTAGGCATCACTTTTAAGCTAATCTCAGTGATCACCCCTAAAGTGCCCATTGCACCCGCTTGTAAGCGCGACACGTCGTAACCCGCCACGTTTTTCATTACCTGCCCACCAAAGCGCAGGTGCTCACCCATGCCATTAATCAGGCGAATACCCAGTACATGATCGCGCACCGAGCCACCCCACGGCCGTGCTGGCCCTGAAAGATTGCAAGCCAATGTGCCGCCAATCGTATCGGTCGCGCCAAAGTGTGGCGGTTCAAACGCCAGCATCTGGCCCTGTTCATCCAATGCCGCTTCGATCTCATTCAACGAGGTTCCAGCGAGCGCGGTCAATACCAACTCCACCGGCTGATAGCTCACAATCCCGCTATGCTCTGAGAGATTCAATACCTGATGCTCAGCCCGCTCAGCGGTTTCACGCCCTAAAAATCCTTTACTGCCGCCGCCAACAATATTCAACGCCTGCCCGGCTTCATACGCTGCGAGCACTTCGGCCTCTAACTGCTTAGTCATATCAGCCATGTTGCGCTCCTGCGGCTAAACCGTGTTCATGAGTATGAGAATGTGGCTGCGCCGGATGATGGCTGTGCTCACTACCACCGCTCAAGCTGCGATACTCCTGACAATGCTTCAATAGCGGAATCCCTTTACCCGGATTGAGCGTGCCTAAAGGATCAAACGCCTCTTTTACCGCATGAAACTGTGCCAGTTCCTGATCGTTAAACTGCATTGGCATTTGCCTGATTTTCTCAATGCCCACGCCATGCTCGCCGGTAATCGTGCCACCGACTTCAATGCATAATTCCAGAATCTTGCCACCAAAGGTTTCCGTCTTTTCAAACTGCCCCGGCTGATTGGCATCAAACAAAATCAGCGGATGCAAATTGCCATCACCGGCATGAAACACATTCGCCACACGCAAATCATAAAAGGCCGACATATTGTCGATTTCAGTCAATACATGCGCCAACTGGCCACGTGGAATCGTGCCATCCATGCAGTAATAATCCGGTGAAATTCGCCCAACTGCAGGAAAGGCAGACTTGCGCCCTTTCCATAACAAGGCCCGCTCCGCTTCACTCTGAGACACGCGAATGGTCGTTGCGCCGTACTCACGAAACAGCGCTTGCGTCGCTTCAATGTGCTCATCCACTTCTTCCGCGGTGCCATCCACTTCACACAGCAGCAGCGCTTTCGCCTCAATGGGATAACCCGCTTTGGCAAAGCCTTCTGCCGCCACAATCGCGTGGCTATCCATCATTTCCAAACCAGCCGGAATAATGCCTTTTCCAATAATACCACCCACTGCATCACCGGCATCCTGCACATTGGCAAAGGCGGCCATAATGACTTGGGCTTTTTCGGGGGTGGGGAGTAATTTAATCGTGACTTCGGTCACCACGCCTAACAGCCCTTCTGAGCCAGTAATCAGCGCCAGCAAATCCATGCCGCAGCTGTCTAACCCTTCGGAGCCGATGGTGACGTGTTCACCCTCCACCGTCAGCATCTCCACTTTCAGAATATTGTGAACGGTAAGGCCATACTTCAGACAATGCACACCGCCCGAGTTTTCCGCGACATTGCCACCAATCGTGCAGGCAATTTGTGAAGATGGGTCTGGCCCGTAATACAGCCCAAACTCCGCCGCCGCTTCGCTAATCGCTTGATTACGCACGCCCGGTTGCACTCTGGCAGTCCGCGCATCCGTATCAATCTCAATAATCTCGCTGAATTTCGCCAGCGATAACACCACGCCATCAGGGTGCGGCATGGCACCGGCGCACAGGCTGGTTCCAGCTCCACGCGCCACGACCGGAATTTGTTGTGCATGGCAGATCTGCATCACTCGCTGCACCTGATCCACCGTTTCGGGAAGCACGACCAACATCGGCATTTCGCAATACATCGACAAAGCATCGCACTCATACGGCTTCAGGGTTTCATCATCCGAAATCACATACTCCGGATCAATAAACTCCCGAAACTGCTGCGCTAACTGCGCTTTGTCTACTTTCTTCACATACGATCTATCGTCTGCCATTGCTTGGTCTCCTCCTCACATTGATTGGCTAAAACGGTATAACTACGCCACATTTAGGGTGCTCAGAAAGTGGTCAATACCCGCTTGAGCGCACTCCATATCCTGCTGTGGTGTGCCAGAACTTAGACCGATTCCACCAACCACTTCGCCATCTACCAACACCGGCAAACCACCGCCCACAACACATAAGCGCCCACCCATAGACGTGTGAATACCAAACACCAAACTACCCGGCACACAGGCCGCGTTGTAGTCATGCGTAGCCTTGCGTGCTGCCGCAGCGGTATACGCTTTGTCCTGAGCGATGGTCACACTGCTAATTTTTCCGCCATCCATGCGCTCAAAGGCAATCAAATTGCCGGACTCATCAGTAATCGCAATGCACATAGGAATGCCAATTTCGTTTGCCTTAGCGCGTGCGCCTTCGATTAAAGACTGCGAATCCTGCTGATCCAACCGTTTCATAGATAACATACATAACTTCCTGCTACTTGCGGACTAATTTAAGGTTTAAGAATTTAGATAATTACGGGGAGTAAATAACGTTCTTAATCGTCGTTTCAGTCCGCACGGTCGCTGAAAATAACTAATTCGTCCAATACTGAATCAACTGGTACTACCAGTTTTTAGCCCTGCTATGGCGTGGTTTCAGGCTTAAGCGCTAAATAAAGACTGGCCAAGATAACGAATCTGCTAGGATGCTAAAAGTCATGCGAACAACTGGTCATACCAGTGGAGAATAGCCAGTGGAAAGCAAATCAATCGCCTATGGCGTGGCACACCGTTTGGAGCAATTAATCCTTGAAGGTGATTACAAACCGGGCCAGAAGATCCCATCGGAGCGGCAGCTCACAGGCCGGCTGGGCGTCTCCCGCACCCTAATCCGCGAAGCCTTAAAAGAGCTCCACGGGCGCGGCATCATCAACACGCATCACGGTAAAGGGTCATTTGTTTCTGAGATTGTTCCGGTCGTACCCAATGAAAGCGCATTGATGCACCTATTCCATGATCACTCTCGAACCTTGTACGACTTGATGGAAGTCCGTGAGCAAATGGAAGGCCATGCCGCCGAGCTGGCTGCCGAGCGCGGGACGGATAAAGATTTTTACCAAATCACCAAAGCATTCGATGCTATGACAGAAGCAGATGCCTTAAAAAATGCACACCTTGATCATGAGTTTCATCGAGCGATTGCCAACGCTTCGCATAATGCCGTGTTAATCCACGTATTAAATAGCTTAAAAACAATGACGCTACAATCGGTAGAAGCCGCGGTAAATAACCTCAGCCATCGCGAGCAATTCAAAACGCAGATGGATAAGCACCATCGCCAGATTTACACTGCCATTATCAGCCGTAAGCCACACTGGGCCAAGCAAGCAGCAACGGCGCATGTACGCCATGTGCGGCAAAGCCTGCAATACATTGAGCAGGCTGAGCATGGCATTATTCGAAATTAAGCGAACTTGTTCGTACTCATAAACAGATCGATCCCCGCTTGCGCGCACTCCGTATCCTGCTGAGGCGTGCCAGAACTGACGCCGATTGCACCAATCACATCGCCACCTACCACGACCGGTAAGCCACCGCCGACAATGCAAAAACGCCCAGACATAGACGTGTGTATACCAAATACCGGCTTACCCGGAATGCAGGCCGCATTAATATCGTGAGTCGCTTTGCGCGCACCGGCTGCGGTAAACGCCTTATCCTGAGCGATGACTACACTGGTAATCTTGCCGCCATCCATCCTCTCAAACGAGATCAGGTTGCCGGATTCGTCGGTAACGGCAATGCACATTGGAATACCAATTTCGAGGGCTTTTGTGCGGGCTCCTTCGATCAAAAGCTGTGAGTCCTGCTGATCCAACCGTTTTATCGATAACATAATGACCTCCTGCCACTTGCAGACTGAGAAAGAATTGAAATGAGTGATGCGCTTAATTATAAGATATTAAAGGCGATGATTAGCATATCAGAAATTGAGGCGCCCTGTGCCCCGCTTGAAGTACTGAGCAGCTGGAGCGCACACCGATCTGCATTCCTTAAATTTCTCTATTGATGCCTTCGCTGTTTAGTTCTGCCCTTCGGAGTTGATACCCAGGGCAACAATTCAATAGAAACTCTATAACAACGGCACAATTTGACTTTATATTTTGACTTCATATAATGACTCTAATAATGAAGTGGAGATCACTATTATGAATCCTGCACAAACCAGCTCAGAACAAGCACCTGCCAAGTTCAAGACGACGCTGTACCTCACGGAAGATAACAAAAACAAACTGGATCTTCTGAATGCCAAGAATAGAACGCATCTAATCAATCAAGCCATTGCTGAAAAATTAGAGGCTATTGAGCGCCAGATACTGAAAGAAAAGCTGTTGAGGTCACTAGAGAACGTCAACTCTATCCCCTCTGGTGGCGTTTCTACAGAAGATGCTTTGTACGAAATAAGACAGCGAGAGTTCAACCAGCTGGTATCGAATGATGAATAATCAGTTTGTGGTTGATGCCAATGTATTTGCAAAGCTGTTCATTGAAGAAGCAGACTCAAATCAAGCGAAAAATTTCATGAAACACTGCGTTCAACATGAGATTTCTTTGTTGGTGCCTTCGCTGTTTACATATGAAATTCTGCAAATTGCCACTTATTACGCTTATCCCTTACCTAAGGCGCTGGGCATTATTGATGACTACAAAGCCTTTAACTTAAGCGTCGTCGAGCTTAATGTCGAGCAATGGGAGTTAGCTGGAACCATCACTCAATCTGGTCATAAACAAAGCGGCTACCCTTCTCTTTATGACAGTTGCTATCACGCACTAGCGATAAAAAATGACTGCCTGTTTGTGACTGCGGATAAACGACATGCCGCTAAAACGGAGTCATTTGGTCACTTGCTGTTATTGAAGGACTGGAGGGCAGAATGAAGTGCGCGCTTGGGTTGTATCCGTTTAAAACGGTGATGGCTTTTTTTCAATACTTAGTTATAACTCAGCAATATGCGTCAGCGTTTCCGGGTGACGTTGAACAAGCTTTAACAGCGTAATTGCTTGTCCATTAGGGGCGCTACGCCCTTGTTCCCAGTTCTCCAGCGTTCGCGCAGAGATATGCAGCAGGCGCGCAAATACGCCTCGCGACATATTAAACTGCTCACGAATAGTCAAAATTTCATTTGGTGAGATATTAAGCTCACTTACGTCGTTGATTTGATGAGTCTTAAGGGTAAGCTTACCCTCAGAGTGCTCTTTAGCTTCAACAAGTGCTGAACTTAATTCTGCAAATAGATCACGATTGCTCATTGCGCCATGCCTCCATAAAAGCCTTTAACTGTTTCTTTTGATCTGCGGTTAAATCAGACATTTCGTTCTTGCCATAAATGGTAAGCAAGTAGAACCGTCTCCGTTCATCGAGGAAGTAGTAGATAACTCGGGAACCACCGCGCTTTCCCTTACCTTTGCTTGCGACTCGAATCTTCCGCAAACCATTTGTGCCTTGAATCACGTCACCCTGTTTTGGGTTTGACATAAGTTCGGCCTGAAAAAAGCTAAACTCTTCATCGCTGAGATATTCCTCACGGTACTTCTCAAAGATGGTTGATTCAACGAATACACTTTTCATTAATTAAGTGTACGCAAACAGCGTATAGCTAGCAAGATCAAATCTTGCCCTATTAGTAACTTATAGTACCGAATATCTGATACCTTTATCCAGAGTATCCAGTACCTGACTCCATATTTTACTGCCGACCTCTCCCTAGACTCGATGTGTTTACTGCTACGTAATTCACATTAAAGGTGGTAACAGCTCATGTGTGGAAGAGTTTGTAAAAGGTCGAGTCTGGGATTGTTCGAAGTTGATATTATCGAAATGAGTTCACTATCATGAATATTACAAAAACAGGTATGGAGCAAGCAAATGCTGACGAGGTAGAGGCTATCGAGCGTCAGAGACTTAAAGAAAAATTGTTGAGGTCATTAGAAAACCCTAAATCTATTTCCTCTGGTAGCACTTCTACAGAGGATGCTTTGCGCAGAATAAGACTGCAAGGGTTTAACCGTTTGATAACTGGACGCAAACTGCGGGCTGATAAGTAAGAATATCATTCTAAGCACAAGACTAAACCTTTAGATTCGAAGTGAAGTCTTACCGACAATGAATTACTGAGATGTACCGTACCACCAAATATACTGAGTGTTTTTTGGTCGATAGGTGTCCGACCACGCCGCTGACTCCCATAGCCCACAAAGTTTCCAAAGTAGAACTTACAAAAGTACGAACAGTTGATGCTTTTTCCATAGCGACCTCCTTATTACTGTTGTCACTGACCGATTGGATCAGCTTAAGACTCATAAAACGCAGTAAAGTTAAAAAAAGGACTATGAAGCCAGCAAACGCTAGGGGAATCGAACCCCCACCTACTACCCCTATCGGCCAAAAAACACTCAAATATTTAATCCACCGGCTTCCTATTCTCTATCAACTTAACTCTTTTTGCAAATTTCCTAAGAGATGTTACCCAAGTGTTATGCAGCAAACACCCTCAGCCTAATTTTTAAAAGCTTTTTATGTACTTAGACAAAATTCAGCGAAGTTAATGCCAAACTGAGAAACTTTAACTAACTCTTTTAATGAATTATCTATGTCACGACTGCCTATAGCGAACGAACCTTGAGTTGCAATTAAGAAGCCCCTCGATTTCAAACGCCCAATAGCACCTACAATTGCGTATTGATTAACGCCAGGTTTATTGATTACCTCCACTGGAGTGGGATGAGGTTGAGACTTGATAAGTGCAAGAATTTCACATTCTAAAGTGGACATTTCATTAAGAGTTTCCAAGAAGAATTTTCTTTCATCGTAGTTTGAAAAAACAGGTTGCTTTAATGTGTTCTTAAAATAATTTTTAAAATACTCTCGTTTTTCCAGAGTAGGTTCAACTTCAATTTTTTCATGGAGTGATTCCATTAACGCTTCAAGTGCTTCGGGGTTCTGCTCGTCTATTGCCCCAATTGAGTCTCGCATGGCTTCAACTTCTTGGGCTATTTCTTGATAAAAAGACTCTAAGCGCCTGAAGCGCTTCTCTTGCTTTGAACCAAAATACAGTGATGCCATGGGACCACCGACATATGGAACTAATTGCATTCCAGCCTGAAGAATGAGGTCACGTTTTTCACTACTCGATAATTTATCCGGCATACTTTTCCCTAGGAATAACAGTGCATTAAACAGAAGTCTATGTTCGTTGGCTATTACAGAATCCGTTCAATCCAACAAACACAGCCCAACAAATATTGTATTTAAATCATCCACAAAAAATATAGAGCCAGAAGTAAAGTAGCTCACGCTCAGCTATTCACGCGAGCAACCTATTTAGAGCCCCAACCTCAAATAACCCTAACCTCAGGCAACCGACTAGACTTAGTATTACTCACCGGCACAGTCTCTTCGCCATGATAAGTAAACACCAATGAGCACTTCAGCTCATCAATCTGGCAGCGGTCAGCGGCGTGGAATATAAACGGACTAAACAGCAGCACATCGCCAGGGTTGAGGTTCACGTAAATCGCCTTTTCCAGCATTGCCTGATTGCCTTCGTAGTCGAGCTTCAAAAACTGTAAATCATCCAGTCCCTGATCATCGACATGCCATAGGTGCGAACCGGGGATAACCTTCATGCCGCCGTTTAATTGGTGCTCTGAACCGAGTGCGGTCCATGCATTAATCAGGCGATTATCCGAGTAATGCCAGTAGCGCGTATCCCGATGCCAGAGCGTGTCGCTACTGTATTTCGGGTGCTTGGTCATTACGGTATTGTGGTGGTTTGGGGTAAACCACAGCTCGTTGCTTTGCAGCAATTGTTGGATATTTTGGGTGATGAATTCGTGATGCGCCCAGTCGCGAAACACGGGAGCGCGGTCGTAGGCCATGAGTAGGCGGCGGGCGGTGTCACCACCCGGTGCATCCTTAGTTTCAGGGGCACCGGGGTAGTTAACGGCAGATTCCAGCTCAAGCGGCTGCTCGCGTGATTTCAGTTGCGCAAACGTGGTTTCACGCATTAACTCGATCGTCTCGGCGTCAGCAACGCTTGGCAATACCACAAAACCTTGTTCGTTAAAGGTTTGCACCTGCTCTGGGGTCAACATACACATCTCACTAAATTGGGGGTGGAAACAGATTCCTAATTTCCGATTATGAACCCGCAATAGTGTGAATCAAGTAGTTTTTACTGCTTCAGGCGATATCCGGTTTTAAACATCCACGCCACGATCGCCATGCAGATCCCCAAAAACAACATGATCATAAATAAGCTCATGCCAACGCTCACGTCACTCACGCCGAAGAAGCTCCAACGGAAACCACTAATCAGGTACAACACGGGGTTAAATAAGGTCACAGTCTGCCACGCCGGTGGCAACATGCTGACCGAGTAGAAACTTCCACCCAAGAACACCAGCGGCGTAATCACCAATAGCGGGATGAGTTGCAGCTTTTCAAAGTTGGTCGCCCACAAGCCGATAATAAAACCGAACAGGCTAAAAGAGACGCACGTCAGCAGCAGGAAGGCCACCATCCAAACCGGATGTTGTATCTGCAGATCGACAAAGAAGCTGGCCGTGACCAAAATAATCACGCCGATAATCAGCGACTTGGTGGCCGCTGCACCGACATAACCAATCAGGATTTCTATGAATGAAATCGGCGCGGACATGACTTCGTAAATGGTGCCGGTAAACTTCGGAAAGAAGATACCAAAGGAGGCATTGGAAATACTCTGCGTGAGCAAGGACAGCATCACCAAGCCGGGGACGATAAACGAGCCATACGGCACGCCATCCACTTCCTGAATACGCCCGCCAATGGCTCCGCCAAACACGACGAAATACAAGCAGGTCGAAATCACCGGCGAGGCAATACTCTGCAACAAGGTGTTCCAGGCTCGCATCATTTCATTGTTGTAAATTACTTTTATGGCTTGATAGTTCATGCCGCATCCCCGACCAATTTAACGAAAATATCTTCTAACGAGCTTTGCGTGGTCTTTAAATCTTTAAGCGAGAGGCCCGCATCGTTCAGCGCTTGCAGTAAGGCGGTAATGCCGGTTTGCTCGGCGTGCGTATCGTAGGTGTAGGTGATTGCCGTGCCATCAGCAGACAGCGCCAGATTGTACTCGCTCATATTCTCCGGAATGGCGCTGATGGGTTCGCGCAGCTCGATGGTCATTTGCTTTTCGCCGAGCTTGCGCATTAGCGTGTCTTTGTCTTCGATCAGCAGCAGCTCGCCATTGGTGATGACGCCCACCCGATCGGCAATTTCTTCGGCTTCTTCGATATAGTGCGTGGTGAGAATAATGGTCACGCCGGAGTCCCGCAGCTTGTCCACGATCTTCCACATGTCTTTACGCAGCTCGACATCGACACCCGCCGTTGGCTCATCGAGGAATAACACGCTGGGCTCATGCGACAGGGCTTTGGCAATCAGCACACGGCGCTTCATACCACCGGATAGCCGCATTAACTCGCTGTCCTTTTTATCCCACAGCGTTAAGTCTTTCAGCAGCTGTTCGATGTAGGCCGGGTTTGGCTTTTTACCAAACAGCCCACGGCTAAATGACACCGTATCCCATACTTTATCGAATGCGCCAAGTGATAACTCTTGCGGCACTAAGCCGATGCAGGAACGAGTGTGGCGGAAATCTTTGATAATGTCGTGGCCATCGACGGTCACAGTGCCAGAGGTGGGCGAGACTAAGCCGCAAATGGTTGAAATAAGAGTCGTTTTACCCGCGCCATTGGGGCCGAGTAAGGCTAGGATTTCACCCTTTTTAATTTCAAGATTGACTGATTTAAGCGCTTGATGCCCTGAGTCGTAGGTCTTACACAAGTCGACGATGGAGATGATGGAGGACATAGGATGACCGTCGATTTAAGGAGTAAGGAATATAAGGCTCAGGGAGTGTAAGTTCAAGGTTAGTGATTAATGTGGCGGTCTACATTAAGTAACAGTTTGTGTCACTTTCTGTAGACCGAACGCGGTTTTAGGCAGTGCGGAAAGCGGTGACAGAGGGATGATTGTACAAAGCCATCCAAGCCTTTACACTGAACTGACCATTTACTGGAGGACTCTGCATGACAATGACCCGGCTTAGCCTGAAGCAAATCCACGATCTTAGTTACGACGCACTACGCCAATGCGGCGCCAGTGAATTGCAAGCTGGCGTGGTGGCGCAAGAGTTAATGGACGCCGAAGCGGAAGGCATTCGCAATGTGGGCTTAGGCTATATTCATTTATACCTCAACCACTTACGCTGTGGAAAAGTCGATGGCAATGCGATTCCGGAAATTGTTAAAGAGTCTGCTGCAGCAACCATCGTTAACGCTCATCACGGCTTTTGCCACACGGCGTATATGCATGCGGAAGAGCGACTGATCGCTACCACTCGCGAGCAAGGCATTGGCATGTTGGCCATTAATCACTCCTATTCTGCGGGTGTTTTGGGTTGGTTTGTTCGCCGCTTGGCGCAACGTGGTTTAATGTCGCTGATGTTTGCCAACTCCTCCAAAGCCGTGGCCGCGCATGGCGGTAAAGTCCCATTTTTTGGCACCAATCCTTTTGCCTTTGGCTCCCCTCGTGAGAATGCCGAGCCGCTGGTGATCGACATGGCAACCGCCTCCACGGCACGCGTGAATATTGTTAAAGCCGCCAGCGAAGGCGAGCCGATTGAGCTTGGCCATGCGATTGATACTGATGGCAACCCCACCACCGATGCCGCCGCTGCACTTAAAGGCGCACAGCTGCCAGTCGGCGGGCCAAAAGGTTTTGGATTGGGATTGATTGTAGACTTGATGGGTGGCGCACTTACCGGCGGAAATTGCTCTTACGAAACGCCGCTATTTAGCAATAATGAAGATGGCCCACCGAATGTTGGCCAAAGCATTATCGCGTTTAATCCGGACTTTTATAGCAGCGATTATCTGGCCCACATGGAGTCGATGTTTAGCGCGATGACTGAGGATAATGACGTGCGTATTCCCGGTGAACGACGCCACAATTTACGCGCCAAACACGAAGCCGAAGGCGTCGATGTACCTCAGGCGCTACTGGATAAAATCGCAGCACTCTGCAAGCCATAAGCACCAACCGATAGGCGTAAACAATGAATAACGATAATAATAACAACCCTTTAGATTACGACTACGTGATCGTTGGTAGTGGCTTTGGTGGCTCGGTGAGCGCTTTGCGCTTAGCCGAAAAAGGTTACAAAGTTGCAGTGATTGAGCAGGGGAAATGGTATCACGGCGATGACTTTGCCAAGTCCAACTGGGACTTAAAGCGCTGGCTGTGGATGCCGAAGTTACGCCTGACGGGCATTATGCAGCTTAGCTTTCTAAAACATGTTAATGCACTTTCCGGTGTGGGCGTGGGCGGCGGCTCTTTGGTATATGCCTCTACCCTGCCCATTCCTAAAACGCCATTTTTTGAAAGCGGCAGTTGGGCCAAGCTGAATGACTGGGAAACGGCTTTAGCGCCTCACTATGAAACCGCCTACAAAATGCTGGGCACCAATGAAAACCCAAGCCTGCACGCGGCCGATTTAGCACTGCAAAAGGTTGCTGCCCGCAATAACAAACAACACGAATTTCATCACACCAAAGTCGCGGTGTATTTTGGTAAACCCGGCGAAACGGTGAAAGACCCTTATTTTGATGGCAAAGGCCCGAACCGCACTGGCTGCATTCACTGCGGCGCGTGTATGACGGGCTGTCGCCACAATGCTAAAAATACGCTGGATAAAAACTATCTGCACTTGGCGCAGCAATTGGGCGCGGTGATTAAAGCAGAAACTAAGGTGATTGATGTAAAGCCGCTCCCTGAGAAATCCGCAGCGAATGATCGGCTTGGCTCGCAGGGCTATGTGATTAGTGTGAAATCGAGCACTAAACTATTTTCCAAAACCACCACCATTACGGCTAAGGGCGTGATCTTTTCAGCAGGTGTCATGGGTACGGTTCCGCTGTTGCAAAAGTTGAAAGCTACTGGCTCCCTGCCCCGCTTATCTAACCAACTTGGTAAGCAAATACGCACGAATAATGAAAGCCTGATCTCCGTGACCAGTTTGGATAAAGAGGCGGATTACAGCAAGGGCTTGGCGATTGGCTCGATTCTGCATCCGGATGATGATTCGCATTTGGAAGTGTGTCGCTACAGCGCTGGCTCGGGCTTTTGGCGGTTGTTGATGGTACCTAGAGTGTCGATCCCCGGAAAATCGCTGGTTAAGCGACTTGGGATATTAATTGGCTATTATCTTAAAAACCCGAAAAAGGCTTTAAGCTCCATACGGTTGATGACTGGGCTAAACGCACCACGGTGCTATTATTTATGCAGCATTTGGATAGCACGCTGCAATTTAAACGTGGCTGGTTTGGTGGGATTAAAACTGAAGTTACCGCAGGTGATGAAGCGCCTACCGCCCACCTTCCGGTTGCCAATAAACTGGCTAAGCAGTACGAGGAAGAAGTGAATGGCGTCGCGACTAGTTTGCTGCATGAATCGCTGAAAGGGGTGCCCGGCACTGCGCATATTTTAGGTGGCGCAGTGATGGGCAAAGATGACAGCCAAGGCGTGATTGATCGTGATAATCGCGTGTTTGGTTATTGCAATATGTTGGTGTGCGATGGCTCGATGATTTCGGCAAATCCGGGGGTTAATCCTTCGTTGACGATCACCGCTATTAGCGAACATGCAATGAGTCAGATTCCATTAGCTAGTCACTAAATGCATCTTATCTAGGTTATCATCGGCAAAATTTCGGATATTCCCCAAGGTTACCGCGCTAATCGCACTCAGCGCTTCTTTAGTGAAAAAGCCCTGATGCCCGGTAATCAACACATTCGGGAAGGTTTGCAGGCGGGCAAAAATATCGTCTTGCAGTAGCAGATTCGACTTATCTTCAAAGAATAAATTCGCCTCTTCCTCATACACATCCAAGCCCAAATAGCCGATGCGGCCGGTTTTCAGCGCGCCAATAATCTCGCGGGTATCAATCAATGCACCCCGGCTGGTATTAATGAGCGCCACGCCCTGCTTCATTTGATAAATGGAGTTGCTGTTGATGATGTGGCGAGTCGCCGGTACCAGCGGGCAATGCAGCGAGATAATATCGGACTCGGCCCAGATTTTTTCCAGACTCACGTATTGAATCCCGAGGTCTTTCACATCGTTATTGGGGTGTGGGTCGTAAGCGATCACTTCGCAGCCTAAGCCTTGCATGATTTTGCAAAAGGTCGCGCCGATTTTACCGGTTCCAATAACGCCGACCTTCTTCTGGTACAGATCAAAACCCAGCAAGCCGTTGAGCGAGTAATCATTTTCCCGTACACGGTTATAGGCGCGGTGAATGTTCCGGTTTAGCGTGAGCAATAGCGCCAAAGCGTGCTCGGCAATCGCATGTGGGGAATATTCTGGTACGCGGCAGACTTTAATGCCACGCTTCTCAGCGGTTTCCAAATCGACATTATTGTAGCCTGCGCAGCGCATGGCGATGAGCTTAACGCCGTTGTCTGCTAGCTCATTGATGGTTCGCTCAGAAAGGTCGTCATTAACAAAACAACAGACCACCTCGAACCCTTTGCTAATGACCGCCGTTTTATGATCAAGCTTGTGCTCATAAAAGCGCAGCTCCAGATCATTATCAGCGCATTGGCTCAGGTACTCTTCGTCGTAAGGCTTACTGGAAAATACCGCAATTTTCATCTTTTATCCCCATTGCTATCGTTGCAGTGAATTATTTAAATCAGAGAAAAAACAAGGTCGCCACTAAGCCGCAACCCAATACATAAAACAGCATCGGGGCTAAGGTCAACCGGATGATCTGGCCTTCTTTACCCACCAAATTAACCACCGACGCGGCGGCCACCACATTCACCACGCAGATCATATTGCCTGCATTTGCGCCCAACATTTGCAGGGCCAGAATAGTGGTTGGGCTGTTGCCGGTTTGCATGGCTGCACTTTGTTGCAAGGTCGCAAACATCATATTCGAAAACGTCGCCGAGCCCGCAATGAAGCTCCCCAATGCACCCACAAATGGCGACATAAGCGGCCATGTGGTGTCGAAGGTTTGAACGGCAAGATTGGCTAATTCCAGCGGCATGGCGGTCAAATCGGCCGAATTCACGCTGGAATTAATAAAAATGCGCACCATTGGTACGGACGCGCCTAAGGCAATTACAGTTGGTAGTAGCGATAAGCTGGACTCCTTCCATACACCGAGAGCTTTGCCCGCAGGTAGCTTATGTAATATCGCTGTGACGAGCGCCACTACCGCAAATAACGTGCCCGGTAAATACAATGGCTGAATCGCAGCGCTTATTCCTGTATTGAATATATCACGCAAGCCGACTGTGACTTGCGTAAACAATGATTTAAACGGTAAAAAATCAACGCGGGTAATGATTAGGAAAGCGGCGACTAATAGGTATGGCAGCCATGCCATTAGCAAGCCCATTTTGGGCTTTGAGAGAGAGTTAGTATTTAACGTGGCTGAGTCGGGCTCGGAAGCAGCACTTAACGCAAGCGACCCAGCACCAGCACCAGCACCAGCACCAGCACCAGCACCAGCACCAGCACCAGCACCAGCACCAGCACCATTTTCTTCTGTGTGATCGCCAAAGTCCCATGCTTGCTTGGGTTGCAGGAAGCCAATTTTCACTGCGAAGATCACAATGGCTAAGCCAATAATCCCGCCAAATATCGATGGAAACTCAGGCCCAAGTAATACCGCGACGGCGTACGCAGGCAATGTAAAAGCCAAGCCACCAAATAGCGCAAACGGGAATAGTTTTAGTCCATCCATCAAGGAGCGTCGTTCGCCAAAAAACCGCGTGAGCATACAGATCATTACCAGCGGCAAAAAGCTGGCGACAAAGATATCTATGCTAACTGCACGAATCGCAACTTCCCGCACAAACTCAACCGTTGGCTGATCTAAACCTTGGGTAATCCCAACTAAAACCGGCGTACCAACTGCGCCAAACGAGACTGCGGAGCTATCTGCAATTAAAGCGATAACAACAGCCGCTAAAGGAGGAAACCCCAACGCCACCAACAGCGGCGCAGCAATGGCCGCAGGCGTACCAAAGCCAGAGGCACCTTCTAAAAAGGAGCCAAATAACCATGCAATGATAATCGCCTGAACTCGCCGGTCTGGCGATACGCGGGTGAAACCGGCCCGAATTACGTCAATTGCCCCGCTGGCTTGCAGCGTACGCAACAATACAATCGCACCGAATACGATAATGGTAATCCCGAAGGCAATCACCCAGCCTTCGATGACTGAGGCGGCAATGTATTGAGTGGGGACTTTCCAAACCAGCCAAGCCATCACCGCCGTAATTAGCAGCGCCAATGGCATCGCCCGCGTGGCAGGCATTCGGAGAATGACTAAAAATAGCAGAACAGCCAATACCGGCATAGAGGCCGTTAATCCTTCAATTAACGTCATGCTTACTCCAAAAGTTGAAATTCATAGAATGAGATGATGCCTCTGACTAGAGCTTCTCATTAAGGAGATTGCATTGTAAAGGCCGGATTAGTTGCTAATGCTAGTCCATGACATGCGGCCGCTAAACTTAGAGGTAGATTCTCTGAACATGCCTACGCCGGTTTCAGACCCCGAAACATACTTACCTTCCGAGCGAGTGGTATGGTGCATAATCACCGGCGCGCTTCTAACCAGCCCCAAAGAGACCTGCTGCAGCCCGCTAACAACCGTTGGGTCATCCTGATACGTGCTGTTATCTGCTTCAGTAAACGCCATATCATCGTTAACATCAAAAGTGACGACGGACAATCGTGAACCATCCTGAGCATCAACTTCCATAATCCAGCTGGTGCCACCTAAGTCGCAACGACCAACCGTCGGGGTGAGCGTGGTAAAGATAATTCGACCGCCGCGCAAGATCGCTTTGCTAATAACTCGTTCGCCATTAGCACGTGCCGCAGGTGGCGTTAGCAGGTCCAGATACCAACCACGGTCATTGGTGTAATCCACGCTATTATCACTAGTAATTCGCGACTTGAGATCGCTGGTAACCGCCACATCAGCCAAGATTTCCTGTTTAACTAACTCGCTGCGCTTAACGGTCACGCCATTATCTTGTACGCCATAAAAACTGTCGAAGCCCGGAAACTCCAGGCTGCCATCTGCAATATCAAAGTAGCGCCCCGTCCCGATATAAACCATCAGGCCACTGACTTGATTTTTACCCACTTGAGGGGCCGCCGTAATGGCTTGCGGGTCAGTACAGCTATTATCGCTACAGGTGCGGAAGAATGGCTCAGGTGCTGCATTATTGCCGTAGGCAAACTTCCATTCAGCTGTGTCTTCGCTGCTAATATCTATCGACCAGAGGTTTCCAAGCATGTCTCCGGCATAAACCCGATCGGCAATAAAATCGCCATCCATATCGACCACGGTGGGAGTAGATAAGCCATTGGGCGAAGCCTCAGAGCCACTCAACGTATTGAATGACTTGATTAGTGCGCCGGTTTCCATATCGATAACAAACAATACCGCTTGCTTGCTTTTGCTGTCGTAGCCATTTGCGACCACGGCGACCCATTTACCATTTTTAATTCTAACAATACTGGCAGATGGCTGTGTGTAACCAAGGTGCTGGCTAAAAGTCGCCTCATTATCCGGCGCTTGACTTGATGATATTTCCCAAAGGATATCGGTTTCAGAGAAGTTTTCCGGCTCGCTCACATCCAGCGCAAACAGGCCTTGCCCACCCAAACCTAAAGTACCAAGCAATACAGTGCGCCAGCCTCCCGAAAGATAGGCATCCCCAAGTGTGGAGACACCATCAACCATATATTCGTGCTTCAGGCAGTCAGCTTCATCGCAGCCATACAGTGGGCTGCTGATATCCGGTAAACGTTTAATGACCTCATTAGGAACATAAGCAAATAGCTCTTCACCGGTTTTAGGATCTAAAGCATGGAACATTCCATCATTCGTCCCGAATAATAAACTGGCACTGCTTTTAATTTTATCGGCTAAAAATGAAGCGTAGCTCGTACCTTCAACACCCGGCAGTAACTTGTATCCGTAATTCGTTATTGGGTCTCGGAGAGTTAAGCTGGAGTTGATAATATCGCCCATTAGAACGCTTCTCGCGCGCAAGCTATTACCCGGCGCAGTGGTATCCGGAACACCCTGCAACCAGTTCACACGAGCTTGCCCCATGAGCGCACCATCATTTCTGGCAAACCAGCTTTTTTGCTGATCATTTAAACTGTCCCAATCTAACTGCGAGCCGCGTACCGATTCAGCCGTTGGGTTATAGGTATACAGCGAACGGCTGCCCGCTCTAACCGTTCGATTGGAATCCCACACGACCGCTTTCACACCACCTTTCCCCTGCTCTGTTGTCAGGTTGTAAGCCAGTATTTGTCCAGACCAATCGTTACTATCGAAGATGGCTTCGTAAACATAAGTGCTGTCACTTAAGAAACGCGAGCTGGCAGAGGGAGAAGCACTACTGTATTGGCGTGTGGCAATGTCATCAATCACACAAGCGGCGGTTGATTCATCTCCTTTAATCACCAGCATATAATCTTCAACTTCACCGCCCATCGCGGTGCCATTGGTGTCTAGATCAGGACTGCTTGACCAGCGAAAACGGGAAAATGTGGGGTTGATCGTGGCATCAGCGGGAACCGTGACCGCTATATCAATAGTGCTAGCACCTGCGATCGACGACTGTAAGTTACTCGCGATTTGCTCATTGGCGGCAAAATCACCATCACCGTTCCAGTCGATCCATGCTTGCAGATAGCCATCATTCGCCGCTAGCTGATTGACCGCTACCGAGATACTGGCATCCTTTTCAACCTCTAACTCAGGAAACGTAACGCCATCATCATCCGCGCCATCGCCATCGGCATTAGCGCTGGCAATGGATACTAAATCTTCATCGATTGCTGCGCCAAGTTGCAGGCCAGATACAATCGTGTGCATGGCTTCGCCATAAGTCGTAATGCCAGAGCCATCGGGTGCGGTTGAGCCGCCAGCAGGCGCATCGGAGTAATCAAACGGAATTTCACATTCCTGAAAGGATAAGCCATCAATCGCAAAGTCGTTTCCGCTACCGCCGGGCGTCACTGAGCGGAAGCGAATCAACATCGTGCCGGTTGCACCCGCGGTGACATAGCCGACGCGCTGCTCCCAAGTGGGTGTTGTGGTGTAGGGGATATTCCCTGTGGAGACCACATCCGACCAAGTGACACCGTTATCATCCGAATACTCAAACGCAAGATTGGGCTCAATAAAATCTCTGACCGTGCTTGAAACCAGATTCGAAAAGTAAGCTGAAAACTCGTAGCTTTTATCCGCAGAAACCGAGACTGGCATTTCAAACACAACACCGGCTTGCAAGTGTCCATTGATCACCATAAACCGGTCATAAGGGTCTAAGCTTGCACCAACGCCCGTCAAATCATGCCAGATACCGCCTGCTGAAGCTCCGTAACTTACTGGCCCGGTGCGTGAGGTAATTAAGTATCTTCCATTGTCTGGCTCCCAGCCTCCATCGTTTGGCCAACCATCTGAATAACTAGGGCCAAAGAGGTAGTCATAAGCCGTAGTGGCGCCATAAATATTCGTGCTGAGGTCTCCAGTATTAGGGAAGGAGCCATTAGGAATCAGGTTTGGCCCGAGCACGCCACCAAGATTGGTACAACTCAGTTCCGATTCATTGATCGCCGTCGTCGCTTGCGCTGACTGGCTGGCGGCCAGTGTCATCAAGCTCAGGCATAAAACCGCACTCACAGAAAATACAGAATGGATAGGAGATTCAAAGTTAGTGCGCTTTATTATTTTCATGCCGATGCCGGGGTAGTGTTTAAGGGGCTGCTGTTGTCGGGAACAGGCGCCGTTAATTCTTATGTTCATCCATAAACACGTATTTTTAGGTCTGAATTTTCTGTCGAGCCAACGCTTATTTTTATAATTATAAATCAGCCTAAGTTAGCCTTGCTGTATCTTACCTTAATGGCTCACCGACGATTCAGCTGCCATCTGGCTTATTGCGAATACTCTAAGGAAAATAATTAATGTGGTTTAACCGCTGAAATAAGAAAGTTTCAAACATGAAGCCAACGAATACTAAAATCATAAATGGATTCACGCTTGTTGAACTGCTCACCACCATTTGCATCATTGGAATTGCTGCGGCAATAACCATTCCAAGCTTAGTGGGCTTAATCAATAAGAATAAAAAAGATGCCGGTCGTGAAGAACTCATCTCGGCCCTGAACCTGGCACGCAGCAGTGCGATAACCGCTGGAAGCTGGGCGACCATTTGTGGCAGTAACGCCAGTAACACCCAATGCAGTTCCTCTAAAAGCAACTGGAATAATGGGTGGATGGTATTCATGGATGCCAATCGAAACGGATTGATTGAGCCTGCGGAGAAAATCGTTAGTACCCGAGAAAGTATGGCTGGCAGCCTTAGCGTTAACACCTCTCTAAGCCACATTACATTTGACAACCAAGGCCTTGCCGACGGCTACAAAACGACTTTTTTGTTTTGCAGCAATTCAGAATCAAATGACAAGCTTATCGCAATTAAAGTCTCGAACTTTGGCCGCTTCCGCGAAGCGCGGGACGATGATCAGGTAACCGGCTGCAATGAATAAATTCTCTCACCAAACGGGCTTCACCCTAATCGAGGTAATGGTCACTATTATCGTGATCTCTCTGGGCGCACTTGGCGCTGCAGGGCTGCAAGTCAAAGCTCAACAGTTCAGCCATAACGCGTATTTAAATACACAGGCTATTTTACTGGCACATGATATGAGCGAGCGAATGCGCGCCAACCCTGCCGGCACCCAAGCCCGACAATACCACTTGCCCACCGCGACTTACCACGCGGACTGTTTCACTATCACCGGCTGCGACCCCAGTGATATGGCGCAAAGCGATATGTACCAATGGGCAGGCGACCATCAAAACAGTGGCATCCGCTCATTACCGCAAGGCTCAGCCGTGGTTTGCATCGATTCAACGCCCGACGACGGCAGTCAAACGAGCGCGGCTTGCGATGGGATCGGCGACAGCTACGCCGTTAAAGTCTGGTGGCGATCAATGGATGATGAGATCGTCAAAACCGTCATCACTTCAAATTTTTAACCACTAATCGAACTTGGCCATTGCATGATAAAGACGCAGACAACCCTCAAAAATCAGCAAGGACTTGGCTTGCTAGAGCTACTGATCGCAATGCTGATTGGTTCCTTCGCAATGGTTTATGCGACGCAGATCGTCATGTCCACCTACTCATCCAAACGACTATTGAGTGCAGAGGCTGAGCTTCAGGAAAATGCCCGATTTGGTTTATCGGTGATTAATTCCATTGTGCAGCGAGCCGGTGGCTTTGGCTGCAAGACCAGCCAGCAAATCAACACCGTTTCCTTATTAGATTTCAATGAACCAAGCTTTACCCCATGGCAAGCCATTGAGGGCTGGGAAGCGGCAAATAGCGACTACGGCGAAGCGTATACCACTGATGCGGATGCACCGGTTTTAAGTGCGGCGAATGGTCAGTGGTCATCTTCTGGCGGTGCGGTGATTGATAAAGATATTTCCTCCGTTACCCATTCTGACATTTTAAAAGTCTGGTACACAAAAGGGGTCAGCAGTGCCTTAGATAGCGTTAATAATGGCATTCTCAATTTCACTGAGATGGATTTGAAGCAAGGTGATGTTGTCATTGTTAATGACTGCAAGACGGTGACTTTTGCTCAGGCTTGCAGCTGCGAAACTACGGATAGCCCTGCCTGTAATGGTCAGGATACTGCTGCCGATATTGCGGCGGATAGCTGCAACACACCGGGAAATATCGCTCATACCTTTAATGATCTCAATATTCCAACAACGGAAGTCAGCAAACTCCAACAAGCCATCTTTTTTGTTAGCAAACCAAATGCGGCTGCCAGTGGTGTACCCACGCTGTACATGGCGCGGTTGGGAGCTGACGCAAAGCCGGAGGCTCCGGAAGAAGTCTTAAGCTACGTAGAAAATCTACAGGTTTTATTTGGAGAGGATACGACGGGGAATAACTCGCCCAACTATTATGTTAGCGGGGATGCCATCGTCGACTGGCAAAATGTGGTGAGTGTGAAAATCAGCTTACTGCTTCGCTCAAAGAACAACTTCGTGTTACCCGAAGGCCAGACCGTGACATTTAATGGCGCACAGCTGAAAATGGCTAAAGGCGATCGCCACCTACGACGCGTTTATAGCTCAACCATCTCACTGAGAAATAGAAATATCGGCTATTGATTAGGTTACTAATCGGATGATTGGTTAGGTGATTACTCGCCGAACTATTTCTTATACATAACTTGTAACACGGTGTTTGCCTGCTCCGTTCCACCATTTGACTGTGCAGTAATTCGGTAATACGCACTGCTGACCGGTCTTGGGATTTCCAGGCTATCGCCCATTTCAGGAATCTCTGGCAGCTCTTCGACAATATAAACCGGCTTGCTGGCTACCTGATGCGGCTTATCCGCTTCACGCGTACTTAGCGACTGCCAACTCTCTTTAGTCGTAAACTCACGTTGCTTGTCAAAAGTATACAGCCCTTGTGTATCGTCAAACTTTCCAAACAACGCGACTTCAGAGGACGTAGCCAGAAATGCTTCACCCTGTTTCAGCGCCGACTCAGCCGCCTGAAAAGAGAGCTCTTTATCTTTTAGATTCGCGGTCATTTTCTGTTGGAGGCCTGCCCGCTGAACCGCGGAAACAACCATAATTGAAATCACTAAGGTAAAGCCTAGCGCGACAAGGAGTACGGAACCAGATTGATGCTTCATCATAATCAGAAAGACTCGTTAATAGATCGGGGGTATCTAATTTTAACAAATCGATGTGAGTACACGCTGAACTACCAAAGTGGCGCTATCAAACCACAAACAAAACTACCCCAAGGCATAAACCGCCCTGGAGTAGCCTACTTTCAAACGAACTTATTCCGAGTCGGATTTTGCTTGGCGCTTGCTGCCAATCAGCACCATATATAAGCGCCAAACACCGGCCAGCATCGCAATGCCCAGCACTGCCAGCCAAACCCACAGCAGCGCATTAGGCTCTTCCGCCGTGCCAAAGCTCTTACCATGGCCGGGATGCGCCACTGCTGACAGACTGACCAATCCTAAAACACCAGCAATCGCCAGCCGCGCGGCACAAGTCCATAAATGACTAAAATAACGATTCATCACTCATCAGCACCTAAAGGATACGTGAATGCCAAGGTCGCGAAGTTGACAGACTTATCGGCTTTAGTCGTATCTTCTAGCTTAGTTTCTGTTTCAGTCCCCAGCACATTCAAGCCATCATTGCGGATGGTAATGGTCGCTTTGCCGTTACGGTCAGTTTTCACGACATTGTTCATGCGGTTAGTGGTGATCTCAGCAGCTAGCTCGATATTGGGCACTGGCTCGCCATTGGATAGCACTTGTACTTCCAGCTTATCGCCCTGCTTCAATGTTAGCGGATCAACCATTGGTACGATTTCCAACAGTGCGCCAGTTGCTTTAGGCGCTCCACCCAATGGCTTGAGAATGGTGGTGTTATATTTCATATAGCGGCCGCCCTGCTTGGCACCCTCTACCTGATCTTTAGATTTTTTAACCCACTTGCCATCGGCCTGCTCGCTCCAGTAACCGTTATCAAATACGGCACTAACCGCTTTAAGATCTTCCAAAGGTGCTAGCGTGATGTAGCCATTTTTGCTGCTGTAATCGACTTTCAGCGCTGCGCTATCCTTGCCATAGCCCTTGAGCTCTAACAGATCTTTGTGCTCATACTTCTCATCGGTTGGCCCGTGGCCATAAATAATCACAACCTCATCATGACGATCTTTTGCGTAGATACCGTGTGCCCCTGCTTGTCCTGCTAATAACAGGCAAACCAAACCAGCCGCTGTCGCCATAAGCACTTTGTTGTTAGATTTGATCACGTTTACATCCCTTTAAAGTATGATAAAAATTTATTTTTTCATACTTAACCGCAGAAGTTAAGAGGATTTACAAAAATGTATGAACTGTAATCTTAGCGACCAATGTCGGGTATCATGTGACTTTCTATTTCGCCCGAAAAGAGCCATCAGCTATGCGATTTACAATTTCTCTGGAAGACAAGTTAGGCGCGCGTTTTGATCATTTTATTCAGGAGCGCGGCTATAAAAATCGCTCGGAAGCTGTGCGGGACTTGATTCGAAACAAGCTCGACCAAGATAGCTTGATGAGAGACGATAACGCCGATTGCGTCGGCACCCTAACCTACATCTACAATCACCACGAACGGGATTTATCGCGCCGCTTGGCCGAGTCGCAGCACCAATCTCACGACTTAAGCATCTCGACCTTACACGTGCATTTAGATCATGATAACTGCATGGAAACGGTGGTGCTGCGCGGTAAAGTGAAAGAGGTTTCGGCCTTTGCAGAAAGCACCATTAGCCAGCCGGGTGTACGCCATGGGCAGGTTTATATTGTGCCGGTGATGATTGATCATGTCGCACACTCTCACAGTGATGGCTCCCATGGCGCGCATACTCATACACACGTCACGCCGCAATCTTAAAACCGGACCGATACAAGGCTTGGCGAGGTAAAATGCAACTATGTTACAATTTACCTAAACATGACTACCGAAGCTAATCGATGACCCCAGACGAGATTAAACAGAGCGTTACTAAGCTACTCAATCAAGCTTCCGGACGATCCACGCCGGCACGGGAGCACGTCCTGAATATTCTGTTATCTGCGCCAACCGCATTAAACCACCACACCATTGAAGCGCTCGCCAAAGAACGTGGCTTATCGCTGGATCGGGTTACGCTCTATCGCACGCTGGACTGGCTGGTTGAACAAGGCATTGCACATCGTATTGCCAGTGTGAATCGTGCCTGGTTTTTTAGCGCCGTTGCTGAGCCTGAAAGCCAGCCACACGCCCATTTTCATTGCAAAAAGTGCGAGCAAATCTATTGCTTGGAAGGCGTCAATGCCGCTCCGATGACTAACCTGCCAAAAGATTTTCAACTGGAAGAAACAGACCTGAGTTTGCAGGGTCAATGCGTGAGCTGCACAACCCATAAATAAAATTAAACAATTAAGTTTTGCAACATTGTTGCATTTAAATATAATGGCCTGACGTCTAACTACCTCAAATGTCATCATGAAGCTATCTGCCGCATCGATCAAAACCACACTGGCCACCTCTGCGTTGTCATCATTATTGCTGTGTAACACTGCCATGGCAGAAAGCCATACTGGCCACACAGAGCACGCTGCGCATGAACATGGCGCTGCCCGCTTAACCATCGCCACGACGGATGCTGGCATGGAAATCACACTGGAATCTCCGGCGGCGAATATCTTTGGATTTGAGCATTTGGCTTCTGATGAGGCCGATCATAAAACAATCCATCAAGCCGTGAATAAGCTCAAAGCCGGTGAAACGCTGTTGATTGCTGACTCCTCTGCCGCTTGCACACTCGCATCGGTCGATATCGAATCCGCTCAGGTTGATGCCCACAGCAAAGAAAAGCACGGTGATGGCGAGCATGATGCACACCACGATGAGCACGACGCACATGAAGCCCACGATGAGCATCATGACGACGATAAGCATGATGATGACCATAGCGATGAAAAACACGCTGATCACGATGAACACCATAATGATCATGACAATCATGCGGATAAGAAGCACGAAGAGCATGATAAACACCATGACGATCACGCCGACGAGAAGCACGATGATCATGAGGATGACAAGCATGAAGAACATGAGTCCGATCATGCTGAACACGATCACAAATCCGAAAGCACTCATAACGACGTGGATGTCACCTGGAACTTCAGCTGCGAAAGCCCAGCCAAACTAACTCAAGTCGATGTCCGCTTATTCTCTGCCTTTCCAAAAGGCTTCGAAGATGTCGATGTTGATTGGATTAGCGCCAGTCAAGCCGGCCACCTAGAACTAAACAACGATGGAATCGTACTGCTTAGCCAATGAATATTGTTGAACTTGCGCAATTGCGCTATCGCTGGAAAGGTCAGTCAAAAGACATTCTCAATATCCCTGAGCTAACCATTGCTCAGGGTGAGCATGTGTTTTTGCGCGGTGAAAGCGGCAGTGGGAAAACCACGCTGCTGAATCTGCTGGCGGGTATTCTCACCCCCACCGACGGCAGCATTCGCTTACTGGAGGAGGATTTGCATAGCGCCTCCTCCAGCAAGCGTGACCGTTTTCGGGCCGACCACATGGGCGTGATTTTCCAGCAGTTCAACTTACTCCCCTATTTGTCGATGGTGGAAAACATCACGCTACCCTGCAGCTTTTCCAAACGCCGCCGCGACAAAGCCGGAGACCCGCAACAGGCTGCCACTCAACTGCTAGATCATTTGCAGCTGGATGAGTCGCTGCGCAGTAAGATGGTCACCGAGCTTAGCGTCGGCCAGCAACAACGCGTTGCCGTAGCTCGCGCCTTAATCGGCCAACCGGAAATTATCATTGCCGACGAGCCAACCTCGGCGCTAGACACCAGCACTCGTGACCGCTTTATTGACCTACTATTTACGCAGGCCGAAGCTCAAAACAGCACCATTATTTTTGTCAGTCATGACCCGCACATCGCCAGTCATTTTCCGCGCGTCATTGAGCTTAGTGAGATAAATACCGCCTTATGATTCTACTCAAACTCACTTGGCGCAGCCTCTGGAACCGACGCATTAGCGTATTGCTCACCTTAATCTCCATTGCCATTAGCGTGAGCTTATTGCTGGGTGTGGAATACATCCGCAAAGAAGCCAAAAGCAGCTTTATGAACACCATCTCAGGCACCGATTTGGTGGTGGGAGCGCGCAGTGGACAGGTGCAATTATTACTCTACAGCGTATTCCGCATTGGTAACGCCACCAACAATATTGGCTGGGATACTTATCAGCATTACGTGAAGCACGACCAAATCGCTTGGACCATTCCGCTATCACTCGGTGATTCGCACAAAGGCTACCGCGTACTGGGCACCAATCAGGATTACTTTAAGCATTACCGTTATGCCTATCAACAGCCGTTAAGCTTTGCTCAGGGCAAGCCCTTTGAGGGCGTTTACGATGCGGTATTGGGTGCTGAAGTCGCCAAACGACTAGGCTACACACTCGGCACCCAAATCATTCTGGCGCATGGCGCAAACGGTGCCAGTTTTTCCGAGCACAAAAACAAACCCTTTAGCGTCGTCGGCATTCTGAAACCCACCGGCACACCGATTGACCGCACCGTGCATGTGTCACTGGAAGGCATTGAAGCCATCCACCTCGATTGGCAATCTGGCGCGCCTGTTCCCGGCTTTAACATTTCAGCCGAAAAAGCCGCCCGTATGAATCTGGAGCCCGAGACCATTACCGCGTTTTTGGCCGGACTCAAAAACCGCTCGGCCACCTTCCGCCTGCAACGTGAGATCAATCAATACAAACAGGAACCACTGTTAGCTGCGGTACCCGGCGTAGCGTTGGCAGAGCTCTGGCAAGCCATCGGACAGTTTGAAATCGTGCTGCGCATTATTACTATTTTTGTACTCATCGCCGGGTTACTCGGCATGCTCACGACCTTGCTTTCAACCCTCAATGAGCGACGCAGGGAAATGGCCATATTGCGGGCGGTCGGGGCTTATCCACGCTACATTTTCATGCTGTTTTTGCTGGAAGCCTTATTTATCGTCGTAATGGGCTGTCTGCTGGGATGCGCCTTGGTATTTGCTGGCGTGCAGTTTGCCCAGCCGTGGGTAATTGCCGAATATGGCTTGCACCTCAACACATGGATACCGGGCTGGAGTGATGGATTAATGCTGCTGCTGGTCACCGTATTAGCCGTTATTTTTAGCACACTACCGGCGTTAATTGCCTATCGCCGCACGCTGCAAGACGGCCTAACCGTTAAGATATGACCATGAAAAAGCTTATGAAAATTAATACTTTAATTATTCCATGCCTATTGCTTACAGCCTGTGGCGGAACAGACGAGCCTGCAACTAGCAAAGCTCAATCCAGCAATGTTGTGGTCGCGGATGAAAACTACACGCCAACCAAACCCTTTGAGGCGAGTAAGGATGCCGCCCCCATTCCTGAAGGAGCGCCTGCGCTAGGCACCGACATCGCCGATGTGGTTAAAGCGGACTCCAAAGCGGCGGCCCAATCCAATGAGGCAGAGGCGGCTTATCAGGATATGATGTGGGATGACTTGGTGCCGGAAGGGTTTCAACCCAGCAAGATCTTGGCCCGTTATCAGGCACGTATTCAGGAAGCTAAGGAAGGCTCCCCAGAGGAACGCGAGCTCTACAAACAAGTCATGGGCGAGTTTAATAATGCCGGAGCCAATCAAGCGCTCAGTGGCAAGAAGATTCGCATTCCCGGTTACGTTGCGCCGCTGGATACTAGTGGTGAAATGGTCGGCGATTTCCTGCTGGTGCCTTACTATGGCAGCTGCATTCACTCACCACCGCCACCGGCCCATCAAACGGTGATGGTCACGCCCGGCGCTGGCACCAGTGTTGCGTTGGAAGATACCTACCTACCGGTTTGGGTGACGGGTGAAATCACGGTCGAGAAAGTGGATACCAAGCTGGCTACCGCGGGCTACCAAATTAAAAATGCAAAAGTAGAGCTGTATTCTGCGCCGATTAAGTAACATTAGCTTTAGCACTTACAACTAAAAGGCTTCGGACATATTCGAAGCCTTTTTAGCTTTTGCCGCTACCGTGATTTATATCAAACACTCTTTGCCAAAAAGCCGCTATAAATAAGATTCCGATATTCTATTGATAGAAGGTGTCGATCAAAGTGGCAAACACGCAAACTAACGAAGCGGTAAAAAAGACCACTCCTCTGGCATCCAGATTCTTTAAGTGGCTGTTCTATTGGTTGAAAATCACAGTGTTTATTTTACTGGTGATACTGGTTGCCGCCTATTTTGCGCGCAATGCAATCTGGGGCACGCCGGTAGAGGCCTATGCCGTAACCAAAGGTGAATTGCGCCAAACAATCGTCGCCAGCGGCCGGGTAACCTGGCCGCAGCGCATCGCGGTGGCGTCTGAAGTGACGGGGCGAGTCACTGCGATCCCTGTGAAGGAAGGCCAGCAAGTCAAACGCGGCCAATTACTCATCCAACTTGATGACAAAATCGACCGCGCCAGCCTCGCACAAGCCACAGCGGCCGTAACACTGGCAGAGGTCAAACTAAAACAGCAACAAAGAGTGCTACTGCCTACTGCTGAAGAAAACTTGCGCCAGATAGAGGCTGATGTCGAACAGGCCCGCCAGCAATTTATCCGTATTCGCAGCCTGAACAGCAAAAATTACGTCAGCAATAACGAACTGGACACAGCCCAACACAATTACGATGTGGCCAATAGCAGGCTGGCAGCCGCACGTTTGCAAGTGCAAAGTAATCAATCCAACGGCAGTGATGCCCAACTCCTGATCAGCTCACTGGAACAAGCTCGTGCCAGTCAAAAATTAGCAGAGATCAAGTTGACGCAAGATGCCATTCTCGCACCGGCCGATGGCACGCTCATTAGCCGCAGCATTGAGCCGGGCGACATTGCCACTACCGGCAAAACACTCATGGTGCTGGCAGCTAAAGGCGATACGCTCATCGAAGTGCAAATCGATGAACGCAACCTCGCAAAACTGGCGCTAGGACAACTGGCGCTCAGCTCTGCCGATGCCTTTCCTAAGCAACGCTTTGATGCCGAAGTCAGCTACATTAACCCCGGCGTAGATGCCACGCGTGGCGCAGTCGATGTGAAGTTACGCGTTAAACAGCCACCGGATTATTTACGGCAGGATATGACGGTATCGGTCGATATTGAAACGGCTAAAAAGGCTGAGGCCTTAGTGATTCCTACTGGCGCATTGCACGATGCCAGCAGCGATGAGCCATGGGTGCTGGTGGTGCGCAAGAAACACACAGTACGCCAAGCCGTTACACTGGGTTTACGTGGTGATGAAAACGTGGAGATCTTAAGCGGCCTCAAAGAAGGTGAGCCCGTGATACTGGCTAGCTTGGCACTGATAAAAGCAGATCAGCTGGTCCGAGTGACTGTGCAGCCATGAACCCGCTATTACCATTTGAATGGATTTTGGCGATTCGCTTTATGCGTGAAGCGCGCATGCAAACCTTGCTGATTATGTCGGGCGTTGCGCTTGGCGTGTCGGTGATTGTGTTTATCTCGGCCTTGATTGGCGGCCTGCAAGATAACTTGTTTCGCCGCACGTTAGACTTTCAGGCGCAGATCGTGATTCTGCCACCTAAAGAAGTATCGCGCCCTTTACACCAAGCCGGTGATGGAAAGCTCGCCACGATAATACAACCCCGCGCACAACGTTTGCAGTCGGTGGATCAATGGCAAAAGGTGATGACACAGGTCGGCAAAATGAAAGGGGTTACCGTAGTTGCGCCAGTGGTATCAGGCGCAGGTTTTATTGTTCGCGGCGAAGCCAATAAAGCCGTGAGCCTGACAGGCATCGAGCCGGACACTTACCTCAAACTCATCGCGCTCAGCAGTAAAATCATCTCAGGCAGTCCCAATATCAGCGGAACAGACATACTGGTCGGCAGCGATTTGGCTAAAGACTTAGGCGTGTGGACCGGCGACAAACTCAATTTACAAACCGCCTCCGGTGGCACCGCAACCCTAAGCATTCGCGGAATTTTCGACTTTGGTAATAGCGGAGCAAACTCACGCTCCGTGTTTATCGCACTGCGCACCGCACAAAGCCTGCTCAACTTATCGGGTGGCGTCACGAGTGTTGAACTCAACTTGGATGCGCCGTTTACCGCTGAGACCGTCGCGCAAACGATTAAGGCGCAAACCGGCTTAAAGGTCGATAGCTGGATTGCCAGCAACTCGCAGTTTTTTAGCGCACTAGAAGCGCAATCCATGTCTAACAATGTGATTCGTTTTTTCGTCGGGCTGACGGCGGCATTAGGCATTGCCAGCGTGTTGGTGGTATCAGTGGTGCAGAAGTCCAAAGCGATTGGTATTTTGCGGGCGACTGGCACCACTCGGCAGCAAATTTTGCGACTGTTTTTACTGCAAGGCGCGCTGACGGGTTTGATCGGTTCGGTGTTAGGCGCGGGCTTCGGTTGGCTGTTTTTAACCCTGTGGCGCAATATCGCGATTAACCCCGATGGCACCCAATTATTCCCGATTACCTTTGACCCGATGCTGTTTGTGTATGCGGCCATTGGAGCCACACTGGTCGGCACCATGGCGGCCCTATTCCCCGCGCTGCAAGCGGCGCGACTAGACCCGGCGGTGGCGATTCGTGGCTGAGTCAAATGCAATTACCCTGCAACTTCAGGAAATCCGCAAAGCCTACAACATCGGCATGCCCTCGGAAGTGGAAGTGCTGCACGGCATCGACTTGACCATTGAGCGAGGCGAGTTTGTTGCACTGATCGGCCCTTCCGGATCGGGTAAAAGTACCCTGCTCAACCAGATCGGGCTGCTCGACAAACCCACTAGCGGCGAGCTGTTTGTGACCGGCCAAGCCACCACACAATTGGAGGATAGCGACCTCACCAAATTGCGCGCCAAATCCATCGGCTTTGTGTTTCAGTTTCACAATTTACTGCCCGAATTTACGGCGCTGGAAAATGTGATGTTGCCACTACTCGCCGCCCGTGGCCGACCTGATGACGCCATGAAACAACGCGCTGCAGAGTTAATTGAGCAAGTGGGGCTGAGCAAAGTCGGTAAGAACATGAGCAATGATTTATCCGGTGGCCAACAGCAACGTGTGGCTATTGCTCGCGCGTTGGTCATGCAGCCTGCGCTGGTACTGGCTGATGAACCAACGGGAAACCTCGATACCGAATCGGCCAATACGATATTTGAACTGCTGCGCCGCGTGAATAAAGACAGTGGGACTAGCTTTTTGATTGTGACGCATGACCCGAGATTGGCGCAGCGTTGTGATCGGATTATTGAGTTGGTGGATGGGCGAATTGATTCGGATAAGGCGAATGCGCCTGAAGTCATTAGTAAGTATTGAGATCGGTTATTTGTTATTTTGATTCTTAGACACCCTGCCAACATGAATCAAACTCGTCAACTTGATGACCGGCTTGATAATTAACTGAGCACTACCAACAATAAACAACCACGTTCCATCTTCCGTAAGGGATTCATTCAAAAAGAAAAAACTCCCAACCAAAAACCACACCGCGATGAGTAAATCATTGAATGCCCCCAGAGCCTCATAGCGACGCTGTATTACGATATGTTGCTCGCCTATGTCTACATCCAGTTCGACGCCTTGATTCACAAATTTCACCTGTAGAGCCCTTATTAATTAGGCAAACAGAAGTATCAGCCGGCAAGCGCTCTTGTCAACAAAACGCCACTATAAAAGCCAAGCAGCGCGCTACCAACAGGCCCTAAAATGGTGACGCCCTAGCTATATAATATACAGAATTTATTATTTAGCACCCCATTAATGAGGAATTACGGCCTATACTACTAACTAAGTATATTGGTTTAAAAACCGCTCACATCACACCGCGAGGGTCGTAACCGGATGAAGCCATGTTCAACGCATTGAATTCGCGCGTATTTCGTCAAATTATCGCAGCGCTTATCCTGCTGTGTGCGGGCGTTATAGCGCTCTACTGGCAGCCAGCCAATGCCATTAAAGCGGCAAGCCCTACCCCGCCAATCAGCTACTATCACTGGGCCAATAGCTACACCGACGACCCTGCCAGCCTGCAACGCTACGCACCCAAGCAGCTTTACCTCAAGCTGCTGGATATCGGCTATCGCAATCAACAGCTATCGGTCAATCCAACGAGCATCAACACACCACCCTCAATCGCCATTACACCGGTTGTGTATATTGATAATAATGCGCTGAAGCTTGGCTCGCGGGACGCTATTCACGCGCAAATCCTCACCCACATTCCGCCGCAGACGTATCAGCACTTGCAGGTGGATTGTGATTGGACGGGCCAAACCCGTGATGCCTATTTCAAATTCCTTGAGCGCCTGAAAGTGGACTACCCACACATCAGTGTGACCTTGCGCCTGCATCAGGTGAAATATGCCAAACGCACGGGCGTGCCACCGGTGGAGCGGGCGGTGCTGATGTATTACAACATGAGTGATATTACCGACCCTGAAATTAACAATTACATTCTCGATACCGAAGAAGGTCAACGCTACCTGCACAATTTTGAAAACTACCCGCTACCGCTTGATCTTGCGCTGCCGCTGTACCAGCAAACGCGGGTGATTCGCCAAGGTAAGTTGGTGCAATTAGCCAATAGCGCCGAGGTGAATACCGCGAAAACCGAACGCCTGAAAGCCAATCATTACAAGGTCACCCAAGGGCATTATTGGCAGGAATATTACCTCTATCCCGACGATGAGTTGCGGGTGGATACGGTCGATCTCGACGCCTTGCATACCGCTGCCGAACAATTGAGCGCGGTCATACACCCCGATGAAATTATTTTTTATACCCTCCGCGAAGCCGCACGCTTTTCTCCGAATGAGCTTGCCGCCGTCGCGACCGAATTTTCTCCAAGGAGCCAGCCGAAATGAAATCCCTTAAACAGCTATTTAAAAGCACCTTAATGGCCAGTTTTTTGTTTACCACGGCGGTCTCCTCCTGCGGCTGGGATGAGCCAGAGTATTTCTACTATTCCAAGAGCCTCGACATTCTCTATGGCGAGTTGGTTAAAGCACACTTTGTGCGGCGTTACAGCTACTTCCCCGGCTCTTACAGCAGTGATGAATACGATGAGGCGAACGCCACCGAAACCTATAACCTCAAAGCGTGGGCCGACTACCTAAAGGTATCACCGGAAGACGCCAGAGCCATTGTGTATGACAGAAACGCAGACAAACTGGCCAGCCAATCCGATGCGATAAAGGCCTATCTCAGCGTGGTAGTAAAGCAAGAACCCATTGCCGACCAAGGCGACTCACGCTGGCTCAGTAAAGAAGAGCAAAAACAGCAGCGCGCTGAAAATCTAAAACTTGGCAACACACTCATCGGCGAAATAAACCAGCAGCTGACCACTGAAAAGGATGCCTTTTTACGCCAGCGTTATGCGTATTTATTAGTGCGTATTTTGCATTACACCGGACAATATCCGGAAGCCATTGGCACCTACGAACGCTTAAGCGCCGATATCCAGCAACCGAATAAAGAAGTCGCCATCTGGACCGGCCTGCTATACGCCGGAGCGCTCCAACGTAGCGGCAAGCGCGCGGAATCAGCTTACCAATTTGCCACCCGCTTTGCGGAAACCGAGACTAAAAAACTTCAGGCCCAGCTTAATTTCAGCATTAAAACAGATGAGGAATGGACTGCCTTAATGGCGCTGTGTAAGAACGATGACGAGCGCGCCCTGATGCATTTTGTACGCGCCTTGCGAGTGAATGCCAATACACAGGAAGAGCTCAAAGCCGTTTATGCGCTGGCTCCCGACTCGGATTGGTTTGATGCGATGTTGTTTCGTGAATTGGAGTTTGTGCAGTTTGCAGACCATGTTCCCGGTGGTCCGGATCAGCCATGGCTGCAGTCCTCTCGCGGCATTAATAAAGACGTTTTGATTGATGACTTGAAAGCTTATGAAGATGCCAAAACGGAAGCGGCCAAACAAACACTGCGCGACCGTCGTACCCAATATCTTGCTAGATTCAGCCAGTTCATCGATCAGGTTAAGCAGGATAAAAAGCGCAAGGATCTATTCCTCACCGACTATGCTGCGGTCTACTTAAAACAGCTATCTGGGGAAGCCATTACGGTGGCGGATGTAAGTAATTTCCTTGCTGCCTACCCTGATGATTTACGCGTGCCTTACGTGAAACCACTGCAGCACTTGGTGTATCTGGAAAATCTGGAGGCGATTGATCCGGCGAGTGAAGCCGTTATCGCCAATGACTTGGTGGCTGCGGAGAAGCTGGAGAAATCCATCAGCAGCGATATCTGGGAGGATGAATACAATAATCCCTACAAGCGCCGCACTCAGGACATTATGACCTACACCTACGCCAAGCTGGAGCCGCTGTATGTGAGCGCCAATCAGCCCGGCAAAGCCTACCTTGCCAAACAGCGTGGGGATATTGTATTGGATGGCATTTCGGCTGAGGAAATCAAAGAGCTACAAACCCTGCAAGCCAAAAAAGCCCCCAACCGTTTAGAGCAAAAAATGGCGGCTGACTTTGTCAAAGCATTCGGCGAGATCGACTTCGAGACTAAAGCCTTTACACCAACGACTGATCCTAATGAATTGATTGCCAGAAAGTACCTCGCCGCTGGCAAATTCGACCAAGCAAAAACCGCTGCCGAAGCGGCTGAGCACAAGCTATTTAAAACCACTTACAACCCATTCACCACCGGGCGTAGCGGGAATAATCGGGTTCCTTCCAAGTCCCGCACGCTGCTACAAGTGATTGAAACCATGCAGGCATTAGAGAAGCAAGCCAACAGCGACCCAAGCGATGCACAGGCCCAGTTTTTACTGGCCACCGCCTACTACAATATGACGTGGTTCGGAAACTCGCCCAACCTGATTAGAACGTATCGCTCGACCGTCTCCTGGAAAAGAGGCGTGACCGATTTTAGCAAAGCGCGTGAGCATTATGAGCGCGTAGTACAGCAAACGACGAATCGGGAATTAAAGGTAAAAGCACTGTACGCTTTGGCCAAAATCGAGAAAAACGAGCTGTACATTAAACAGGCTAAAAATGGGTCTGAATTTAATAAATATTGGCCACATGGCGACGATACAAGCTATCCGGAATCGACCCAATTTGCCAAGAAAAAGGGCCTCGGAGAGAACTTCAAAAAGATACGTGACTATGAAGATACGCAGTATTTTAATGACGTAATTAAGCAATGCGCTGATTACAATTACTACTTTTCTGGTTAACTAAAAATGGCCTGAGAGGCAAGCCCTGCCTCGCTTCAGGCCTCAAACCCACTCAGCATCAGCTTGCCAGCGCACTCTCGCGTCTGGCATTGCCGTGCCTGTTTCACTAAGCATTACTTTCTCGCTTTTTGATAAGCAAATTTTCAGAAAATCCAGGCTGGATATTTCTTGGTGAGCAATTCACCCCGCCGCAGCGATAATAATTTCTAGTATGTTAGTTTTCAAAATTATATGCTAAATTTGTAAAATATATGTTTGTGACTTGTAAAACTAATTTTACAAACCTATGGCATTTTTCTTGGAGGAAATTAATGAATCATCTTAGTATGACAGCCCTGTCTGCATTGCTTTTGTGTGCCGGCTCTGTCTCTGCAAATACCGCCTGTGAAGGTAACGGACCACTGACTATCATTTCCGCAACGGATGATGGACTGTATGAAGAAACGCATGGTCCGGAAAACCTAATTGATGGCAACCTTGACCCAGACTCTCGCTGGTCAAATGAATCCCAAGGCGCGCCAAAATCTGTTGTTTTCGATCTGGGCGCACAACAAACACTCAAGTCATTCAGCATTGCCTGGCATAAGGGCGATAGCCGTAAATCTGACTTTTCCATTGCCGCATCATTGGATAACAAAGCCTATACCACCATCGTTCCTGAGCGCCAATCCGGTGGTGAAACGCTGGCACTTGAGCCGTATGAATTTGATGACCTGAAAGCACAGTACGTAAAAGTGATCGCTAACGGCAACGAAAGCAATAGCTGGAACAGTATGGTTGAAGTCGTGGCTTCAGGCTGCGGCACTCCGGTTGAAAAACCTGAGAAAGCAGTCGTTACCGCGCGCAAAGGCAAAGGCCTGTTTGGACTACACACGGATCAACCTCCCGGTAAAAACTTCGACCTACTCGGCTGGTACGTGACCACGCCAGCGGACGATGATGGCGACGGTAAATCGGACAGCGTTTACGAGAATGAACTCGCCGCAGGCTGGACTGATCCACGCTATTTTTACACCGACCCCGCAACCGGTGGAATGGTGTTTCGCTCAACGCCAGCCGGTGCCAAAACCTCTAAAAACACCAAGTACACCCGCACAGAATTACGCGGCATGCTGCGCCGTGGTAATTACGATATTGACACGCGGATTGACGGCGGCTACCCAAATGCGAATAACTGGGTATTCTCCTCTGCCCCTAAGTCAGCACAGGAAAAAGCGGGCGGCGTAGATGGTGTTTTGAATGCGACATTGGCGGTTAATCAAGTCACACGACAGGGTAAAGCCTACCAAGTTGGTCGTGTCATTATTGGGCAGATCCACGCAAAAGATGACGAACCGATTCGCCTATATTACCGCAAACTGCCGGGCAATAAATTCGGCTCGATCTACTTTGCTCACGAGCCTGCCACCGGCAAAGAAACTTGGGTTGAGATTATCGGAAAGCGCAGCGACCGCACCGAGAACCCTGCTGACGGTATCGCGCTTGATGAAGTCTTCAGCTACCGAATTGAAGTCAAAGGCAAGCAGGAAGGCGATAAAACCATTCCAATACTGCATGTCGATATTACTCGCGATGACGGCACTGTAGTCAGCGCGGAACCCTTTGATATGCGTGACAGTGGCTTTAGTGTTGAAGATGAATTCATGTTCTTCAAAGCCGGCGCTTATTCTCAAAACAACACCAGCCCAGAGCCAGAAACAGACTTTGATCGGGTGATTTTTTATAAGTTAGATTACTCGCACTCACCTGCGCAGTAACACACAACTCAATAACAAGTACTCTGATTGGAGATGAATATGAAACGACTGATTTCTTTAGTAGCCGTCGCAGGTCTTATGGCAGGCAACGTAATGGCGGCAAGCGTTGTCGTGAATGATAGCTTTACGGATGGTGGCCGAAACAATGGCGCAGACGCACAAGATACTAACTGGTGGTCCACCACTACATCCGGTGCGATTGAAGTGAGCAAAGGCTCTTTGGGCTTGGTTTCTGGTGGCTCAGGGCGTGGCATACGCGCCACCTTTGCACCGCAAACACTGGCTGATGGCCAGACTCTAAAAGCAACATTCACCTTTACAACGCCTAAAACACTCGGCACGAACCGCGACTCAGCTTTCCGCGTTGGCCTGTATGACAAAGCAGGCCGCGCCGCTTTAGAAGGTGACTTATCCGCCTCATCAAAAAAGCCGAACGTAAACTATGATGGCCTACCCGGCTACATGATCGACTTTGATGTGAACCTCAAAGAGGCGGCTAAAGCGAACATTGATATTCGTAAGCATAAGCAGGACACGCAAGGCCGCTTGTTAGGGACAACGAAGGGTTACAAGCACCTTGGTGGCGGTGGGAGTGCCTACCAGTTTGCACCTGGCCAAACCTATACAGGCGTTATGACGGTTCAAAAAGTTGCTGCAGGCGTGGCAATCTCCGGCTCACTCAGCCAGGCGGGTAAGGTACTGAGCACCTTTGGCATAACGGATAACGGTAGCGCCACTAATAACTTTGGTATGCTGGCGTTTCATGTCAACAGCAAAACATTTGGCTCTTCAAAGAAGAAAAATACTCCGGATAATGGGATTGATTTTACGAATGTGAAGATTGAAGTGTTGCCTTAGGATTTACGCTTTTTGATTGGGGTTATGGCTGGCAGTCTTTAAGGTTGTCAGCCATTTTTGTTAGCTCAGCCAGATCAGAAATGCGCTTGAATATTTAGTCAAAAGCCTCGCGCTCAGCCTGAGGCTCTGGCTGTTCCCTACCCTCCGGCATGAAGTCATCAGTAAACTTATCTAAACTGCCAAACAAGCTACTCCAAGAGTCTGAGATAGGCCGCAAAATCAGGTTATTGCCTATCTTCTTTATCTCAACAAGCTCACCTTCAAGATGAAACTCCTTCGGAATGCTGACAGCCTGACTGGCACCATTTTGAAAAATACGCGCTGTTTGCATGGCGTACCTCCTTTTAAAATATCTATTTAGTATGTACCTTATTAAGCAACATCACTAGGAAGGGAGACAAGATGGCCGAAAAAACAGTTACCTACAAAACAGATTTTAGTGACATGTCAAAGCTGACAAAGAAAGAAAAAGAAGCGCTAAAAGCATTAGCTGACTTACCTGAAGAGGATATCAATACTGGCGATATTCCTCCGCTGGATGAATCTTTCTGGAAAACTGCAGAGCGTGGCAAATTCAGCAAGCAGGTCAAAAAGCATTCAAATACCTAAAAAGGGCGTAATATTCTATAGCTAGGTGCAGATTTTACGCCCAAATTAAACACTCCATAGTAAATATTACGCCCAACTGTAACCCAGCTACCAAACTAGCGAGCCTCCCTGAATCCAAGTACACTCATAGTTAACTCATTCAAAAGCCGTAGCCATGTCACAGCGCAAAAGACTCCCCATTGGCATTCAGACCTTCAAAGAGATTCGCGAAGATAACCACTACTATGTGGACAAAACGCCTCTGGCATTGCAGCTGATACAAGACGGTAAACACTACTTCCTATCCCGTCCACGCCGCTTCGGCAAAAGCCTATTTCTCGATACGCTGAAAGAGTTGTTTGAGGGAAATAAGCCCTTATTTGATGGGCTGGCGGCGTATCCGCAATGGGATTGGTCGGTAAGCTATCCAGTGATACGCTTTAGCTTTGGTCGTCAAACCTTCACGACCGAACAAAGCTTGGCGAACTCATTAGATGAGCAGCTAACCTACATGGAACGGGACGCCGGGCTTACACCAACCTTTAGCCATGCTGGAGGCCGGTTTTCAGAGCTGATCCGTCACCTGAAAGAGCAACATGCTAAACCTGTTGTCATACTGATCGACGAGTACGATAAACCCATTCTTGATGCGCTTGATTATCCGGAAGTTGCCAAAGCCAACCGCGATTTTCTGCGTGGATTCTATGGCACGATTAAGGACTATGACGCGCATATCCGCTTTAGCTTTCTAACTGGGGTGAGTAAGTTTTCTAAAGTGAGTCTGTTTTCGGGCTTAAATAATCTGAATGACATCACGTTAGATCAACGCTATTCCACTTTATGCGGCTACACCGATCACGATATTGATACCGTGTTTGCACCTGAGCTGGATGGATTCGACCGTCAGGAAATTCGCGACTGGTACAACGGTTATAACTGGCTAGGCAAAGGCGTCTACAACCCGTTTGATATCTTGCTGCTATTTGAGCGTCGGGAGTTCAAAAACTACTGGTTTGAAACAGGCACACCCACGTTTTTAGTGAATGTGTTGGCCAAGCGGCACATTCATACGCCACTACTAGGCCAGCTAAGCAGCGATGAGGAGCTGCTATCCAGCTTTGATGTGGATGAAATGGCGATTGAAGCACTGATGTTTCAAACCGGATACCTGACCATTAAAAAGCGCGAACTGCTGGATGGAAATTACTTTTATACCCTAGGCTATCCCAACCGCGAGGTGTATCAAAGCCTAAACAACAGCTTGCTAAAGCACTTAGTACAAGATGGCGGTGCACAAGTTCGGCAGCGTATGCAGTTGCGCCAATTACTACTGACGAATGATTTTGATGGCTTAGAAAAACTGTTCCATAGCTTCTACTCCAGCATCCCCCATCACTGGTATAACAATAACCATATTCAAGCCTATGAGGGCTTCTACGCCTCGGTGTTTTACTCCTACTTTGCATCGCTCGGGCTGGATGTGACGGTGGAGGATGCCACCAACTTAGGCCGCATTGATATGACGCTTAAGTTTAATCAGCAGGTTTATATTTTTGAGTTTAAAGTGGTCGAACGCGAAGCAAACGGTGAAGCGCTGCAGCAGATAAAAGACAAAGCTTACGCCGATAAATTTAAAGCGCTGAATCAGCCGATTTATTTGATTGGGGTGGAGTTTAGCAAGCTAACGCGCAATGTGGTGGCTGTTGAGGTTGAGACAGTATTGGGCTAAAAAGCTCAGTATGCACAGTCGAAGAAATTGCTACCGAAATACACTCTCAAAGCTGCCTAAAACGCCTAATGTCCTCATTTGATTAAGTCTTTTAGTTCATCGATGGTTGGCGCATGTTTACGATGAAGCATTCTGTGACAATTGGCGCACACTAAGGCTAACTCACTAATAGTTATTGCTGTTTCCTCTGTCAGCTGTGAGATAGGCTTTATGTGATGAGCTTCAATGAAGCCCTCCCCTAGGCTGCCATAGATTTCCAAAAAAGAAAAACCACAAACATCACAGCACAACTTAGAGTCCGATTTCAAACGGCTAGCTTTAGCGTCTTTAATAAGCCCCTTACTTCTCTCTTTTCTCCTGTGCATCTGAAAAACATCACTACCTTCATAATATTCCTGCTCCTCATTGTCGTCAGGAGCCGTCTCCACTTCTGTTATTATATTTTCTTCATCGAGCTTGGGAGTGACCGGCTGGGCATTTAGTCTGGACGGGATAAAGCTATCTGCTTTCATCTGACTACCAATAATCCACAGAAAGGAATGCGCATCTAATAACGTTGTATCAGGAAATATTGGCAACAGGGTTGCTCTCACTTCTTTGATAATGCCATTGAATGTTACATAGTTGTCCCACGAGCAATTCCGGCTTGTAATGAAGTCGGGGATACCTAGATCATCAAAAATGCCATCAAAACGTTGCTGCGAAATAGGCATGAATTTTTCGATATCTTTAATGAAAAATAAATACGCAATGACTTGATAGGGAAGCCCTTCTCGCTCAAAGGCCTCAAACGCATTTTTTGGTTTTATATCATTGCTTTTGTAAAAGCGAAAAAGTACTTCTTCTAGTGAGCTACCTTTCCTCTGTCTAGAAAAATCATCCTGCTTTCGCCAGTCGATCAAGTTATTATTTACTGATGTCCCATCATGATAAATTTTTCGCTTTATCGCATCAGCGACACATCGCTGAATTTTTCCCGTTCCAATATCTTCTTTTTGCCATGACTTATTTTTGAGCGAATCTCTTGTTTGCTCGTAAACTGAGTACTTATAATTTTCTTGTGTTTCGATGTAAGGCGAGCTCTTAAAACTAGACAGCGGCTTATTGTCCTTGAATTCAATAAACTCAGAGAAATCTGCAATAAAATCAGATAGTAGCTGCTGACTCGGATGTATTTCTTGCTCGGTTCCTGACTCACTTATAATCGTCATCTAGTACTCCTGTTACCAATTAGCATACTATACGATTGATACGGGAGAAACCAAATTGCACTGCTGGCAAAAAAGAACTGATTAAGACGGTCTAGGGACTAAAAAGATGGCGCACCCGGCGCGATTCGAACGCGCGACCTTTGCCTTCGGAGGGCAACACTCTATCCAGCTGAGCTACGGGTGCATACTGTATGAAGGGCGGTATCATACAGTATTTATTTCAAAAATGAGATAGAAAGTTGTTACTTTCCTGCCGCCAATACATACAACATTTCCAGCGCCAACGTGGCTCCTGCTAGTGCAGTGATGTCTGCATGATCATACGGTGGGGAAACTTCTACCACATCCATTCCGACCAAATTAACGCCCACTAAACCACGAATGATCTTCAGCGCTTTATCACTCGTCAGTCCGCCCGGCACCGGTGTTCCTGTGCCAGGTGCATACGCAGGGTCTAAGCAATCGATATCAAACGTCAGGTACGTTGGCGTGTCGCCGACAATACGTTTGATTTGTTCGACAATGCTAGCGGCACTGCGGTCATTGGCGTCCGCCGCGTCGATCACGGTAAACGGATGATCTTTCACGGTGTACTCGGTGCGAATACCAATCTGCACGCTTTTAGCCGGATCAATCAAGCCTTCCAGCGGTGCAAAGTGGAACATGCTGCCATGGTTAAACTCGCTGCCAGGCTCACTGTAAGTGTCGGTGTGCGCGTCAAAATGGATCATCGCCATTTTGCCATGCTTTTTAGCGTGCGCGCGCATCAGCGGCAAGGTCACAAAGTGATCGCCACCAAAGCCCAGTACGGTTTTACCTGCATCCACCAACGCGCCAACGTGCTCTTCCACGTCATCCAGCAATGACTGCTGATTACCGGTGAAAGGCTCCAGATCACCATAGTCGGCAACCCGCATTTTCTCAAAGGCGCAGAAGTTCCACGGCCAACGGTTTTCTTCCCAACGAATGTGCGCGCTAGCTTGGCGGATGGCCATCGGGCCACCACGAGTACCGGCGCGGCCTGTTGTAGCCATGTCGTATGGAATGCCGACGATAAACACGTCGGCCTCGTTTAAATCACGGCTTAAGTTCTGCCCCATGTAGCTGAACACATTGCCATAATTTGAAATGCTATTTACAGGTACCAATCGTATTCCCTCGCTGAAATTGCTGCTTCGTACGCGTTAAATTCACTGCGCTTTTGAGCACAATACACGCCGACGAATTCGCTGCCAAGATACTCCTTTAATACCTCGGACTCTTCAGTGACGTATAACGCATCCAGCAAGTCAGTCGGCAAGCCGAAAGAATCTTCACTCAACTCTTCAGTCGGTGCGCCGGGGTCTAACTCTTTTTCCATACCGTTGTGCATGCCAGCCAATAAGGTTGCCAGCGTTAGGTATGGGTTGCCATCAGCACCACCAACGCGGTATTCGATACGGCGATCTTTAGCTTCAGACTCTGGAATACGCACCGCAACTGAGCGGTTCTCATAGCCCCAGGTCGGGCCAATTGGCACGTTATTGCCTGGCTTTAAGCGGCGGAATGCATTCACGTTAGGTGCGAAAATAGACAGCGACTCTGGCATTAGCTTCAGTACGCCAGCCACTGCATGCAGCAGTTTCTTATCGTCGTTCGCTGCCAGCAAGTTTTCACCCGCGTCGTCGTACACACTCACGTGTAAGTGCAGGCCGTTACCGGCGTCATCAATGTATGGCTTGGCCATAAAGCTCGCTTGGAAGCCGTGCTTGAGCGCAACGCCTTTGACGATACGGCGGAACATCGCGCATTGATCAGCCGCTTCCATCACGTCGCTGTTATGCACTAAGTTGATTTCATACTGACCCAAACCCACCTCAGCGGATGCCGGACCAATGTCCACGCCCTGCTCTGCACAGGTACGGGAAATGTCGCTCAGGCACTTACCAAAGTCTGCCAAACGATCAATACCCATAACCGCGTAAGTATCGCGCTGACCGGTTAGCTGGCCCAATGGCGCTTGTACTAAACCGTCATTGGTACGCTTTAAGTCAAACAAATAGAATTCTAATTCAAACGCCACAACTGGGCGGTAACCGCTACTTTCGAAACGGCTTAACACTTTTTTCAGGATGGTGCGTGGCTCCCAAAACGGAGAGTCTTCCTCACCCTGCGTGTAGGTCACCATCACTTGTGCGCGTGGCTCCGACTCCCAGCCAACACGACGTAAACTACCTGGTACTAATTCAATCGAAGCATCCGGATCGCCATCGTCAATGCCGTGGCCAAGCGCATCAATCGCGTGCCCTTGTACCGACATTAGCGGCATACCGCGTGGGAATTTCAGACCATTAACAGCCAATTTCTCTAGGTCTGTAATCGCATAGCGCTTTCCGTAAAAGTTGCCCGGAATGTCCATAATGATCAAATCAACTTCTTTTACATCTGGGTTAGCTGATATGAATGCTTTTATTTCTTGTTGCATGATTTGCCTTTGCTAAGTAAATAGGTGATACCACATTTGATATCACCGGGCGAACAGCCTGCACAACGCAGCTATCCGCCAGATAACACACGACTTTGTTCTAACGCTTGTCAGTCCGCATTGGCCCGCTCGCGGATTTTCTCCGCACGCTTGGCAATCAATGAGGCACTGATCACACCCACCGAAACTGCTACAATCAGCAGCGTTGATAAGGCGTTAATTTCAGGTTTCAATCCTAAACGCACCTGACTGTAAATCTTCATCGGCAAGGTGGTAGCACCGGGGCCAGATGTGAAGGATGCGATCACCAAATCATCGAGCGATAAGGTAAAGGCTAACAGCCATGCTGCAACCACTGCCGGCATAATAATTGGCAGGGTTACTTGCAGGAATGCACCGACCGAAGAGCAGCCTAAATCACGCGCTGCTTCTTCCAATGACCGGTCGAAACTGATTAAGCGAGATGATACCACTACTGCTACATAACACATCGAAAATGTGACGTGAGCGATCGTTATTGTCCAAAAACCCCGATCTAATCCAATCGCCACAAATAACAGCAATAAAGACAGACCGGTAATCACCTCAGGCATGACCAGTGGCGAGTAAATCATTCCGGAAAATAACATGCGCCCACGAAACCGCCCGGCACGGGTTAACACTAGCGCGGCCAGTGTGCCCATGATCGTGGCTAAGGTGGCGCTCAGCAGAGCCACTTTTAACGTGACCCATGCCGCGCTCATAAACGACTCGTTTTGAAACAGGCTGACGTACCAGCGGGTTGAAAAGCCACCCCACACAGTCACTAGCTTAGAGTCGTTAAAACTGTAAACGATCAATAATAAAATCGGTAAATATAAAAAAACAAAACCGAAGGTGAGCGTGGTGGCGTTAAACCAAGTAAAACGATTCGCATTCATGATGCCGCCTCCTGTGCCTTTTCTTGCTGGCGTTGGAATAACAATATCGGAACCACTAATAACAGCAGTAATACGATCGCTACCGCAGAGGCCACCGGCCAGTCACGGTTGGAGAAGAACTCGCCCCACAGCGTTTTACCAATCATGAGCGTTTCAGAGCCACCGAGTAGATCCGGTATCACGAATTCACCCATCGCTGGAATAAACACCAGGAAGCAACCCGCAATCACGCCCGCCATCGACAACGGGAAAGTCACCTGCCAGAAGGCACCGATGCGCGTTGTTCCAAGGTCCAACGCTGCTTCCACTAAGGAGTCATCCATTTTTTCCAGCGCGGCATACAGTGGCAGCACCATAAACGGCAGATAGGAATACACGATGCCGATGTACACGGCGAAGTTGGTATTAATCAGCGCCAGCGGGTCATCAATCACGCCCAGCCACAGCAGGAAGTGATTGAGGAAGCCTTCGCTTTTTAAGATACCAATCCAGGCATACACGCGGATTAGGAAGCTAGTCCAAAATGGCAAGATGACTAACAAGACTAAGAAGCCCCGCCACTTTTCCGGCGAGCGCGCCAAGCCATAAGCAATCGGGTAGCCGAGCAGCAATGTGAAGATGGTCGAGAAGAAGGCTATTTTCAAACTGGATAAGTAAGACAACCAATAAATATTGTCGTCGAGCAGCCAGATGAAGTTTTCAAAGTCCATCGCCTGAATCATCGCCCAAATTCCCAGCAAACCACTGCCCGCTTCATAAGCCGGTGCGTATGGCGGCATGGCGGTGGCCATATCCGATAGGGAGATTTTGAGTACGATTAAAAAAGGCGTTAAGAAAAACAGCAGCAACCAGAGCAAAGGGATGCCGATTAGAAAAAAGCGCCCCCAATTAAATTCTGCTTTCATGATGCCCTCACTTGGCCAACGCGATGGCGGCAGTATTGGTCCAGGATAGCCAGACCTTATCTTCCCAGGTAATCTCGCGATTACTTAAGCGTCGTTGGTTGGCTTGCAGTGTTTTAACGATGGTGCCGTCAGCAATTTGCACGTGGTAGGTCGAGGTATCGCCCGAGTATGCAATATCAATGACTTCACCTTGTACAATATTATCTTTGTCGGTCGGCTGTTGCTTGCTGATGGCAATTTTTTCAGGACGAATGGCGAGCCATAAGGTACTGCCAATATCAGCCGGAATATCACTTTGCAGTTTAAACGGCGTGTTAAAGGTAGACGTTACTTGCAGCTGATCGCCTTCGCGAGAGCCGAGGGTGGTTTCAATGAAATTCACATCCCCAATAAAGTCGGCGATATAGCGGGAGTTCGGGGCTTCGTAAATGGCGGCGGGTGTATCCACCTGCACTGCGATGCCCTTATCCATAATGGCAATCCGGCTGGCCACAGTCATGGCTTCTTCCTGATCGTGGGTTACGATCATAAAGGTTACGCCTAAGGACTCTTGCAGATTCATCAGCTCAAACTGAGTACGTTCGCGCAGCTTTTTATCCAATGCGCCGAGTGGCTCATCCAACAATAACAGCTTCGGATTTTTAGCCAGTGAGCGCGCTAAGGCCACTCGCTGGCGCTGACCACCTGATAACTGATGCGGCTTGCGCTTGGCAAACTCAGTCAGCTGGACCAGTTTCAGCATTTCAGCCACACGATCGGCTATTTCTGCTTTACTGCGACCTTCCTGCTTTAGACCAAAACCAATGTTCTTTTCGACGCTCATGTGTGGAAATAAAGCGTACGACTGGAACATCATGTTAACTGGGCGCTGATTGGGCGGGACTTTAGATAAATCCTTACCGCCCAGCAAAATACGGCCTTCGGTGGGTGTTTCAAATCCTGCCAACAAACGTAGTAGCGTTGTCTTACCACAGCCCGATGGCCCGAGCAGGGCATAAAATTCCTTCTCGTAGATATCCAGGGTTAAATTATCAATCGCGGTAAAATCCCCGTAGCGCTTCGTTACTCCTTCAAATCGGATTAACGGCGTTTTTTGGGGATCATTCCACGGCTCAAATACTTTGTTTCCGTTAGTATTAACAGCCATGATTAACCTTATTGACCGCTCTTAATACGAGTCCAGCTGCGATTTAGCAAGCGCTGCTGTTTTGGTTCTGGTGCAAGTACGGCGTACAGGCCTTTCAGTGTGTCTTCATCTGGGTAAACAGCGGTGTCTTTAAATACAGACTCATCTAAAAACTCTTGAGACGCTAAGTTACCGTTGGCATAGCTCACAAAGTTACTGGCTTTAGCGGCCACTTCAGGGCGTAAGATGTAATTCATGAAGGTATAAGCTTCTTCAACATGGCTAGCATCTGAGGTGATCGCCATCTGGTCAAACCACATTTGTGCGCCTTCTTTTGGAATGGTGTAAACCACGGTGTTGCCGTTTTTCGCTTCTACTGCACGGTCACGCGCTTGCAGAATATCGCCTGAGTATCCAACCGCTAAACAGATGTCGCCATTGGCCAAGCCACCGATGTACTCAGAAGAGTGGAATTTCTGAACGTATGGGCGCACTTTAGCAATCAGCTCTTCCGCTTTCTCAAGGTTTTCTTTGCTGAAATCAGCCGGTGGCAGGCCTAGGTAATGCAGTGCCGCTGGGACTAACTCGGTTGGTGCATCTAACCAGTGAATACCGCAATCAGCAAACTTAGCCGCGACTTCAGGTTTGAAAATCATATCCCAAGAATTAAGCGGTGCATCTGGCATGATTTCTTTGATTTTTTCTTCAACATAACCAATACCGGTGGTGCCCCACATGTAGGTAAAGGAGTGCTTATTTTCAGGGTCATAAGCGGCGGTGCGCTCATTGATCATTGGCCAGGTGTTTTTGTAATTTGGCAGTTTGCTTTTGTCCAATTCCATAAACGCGCCGGCTTTAATTTGGCGGTACATAAAGTTAGCACTAGGCACTACAACGTCGTAGCCCGATGCACCGGTGAGCAATTTGGTTTCTAATAATTCGTTGGTGTCAAACACGTCATAATTGACTTTAATGCCGGTTTCTTTGGTGAAGTCGGCCAATACACTTTCATCAATATAATCGGACCAGTTGTAAACGTTCACTACCTTTTCATCGTCTGCTAATGCCGTTCCGGACAGCGTCGCTCCCATTGAGAAGATCGCCGTAGAAACTGCCATTACCAATGCTTTTTTCATGCTCATAGTGTCAACTCGCTCCAAAAATTTAGTCGTGAAAAACCCAGTTATTAATTTTGCATAAAGAATTTTTCAAGTCAATAAATGTGATCACAAAAATAGAAAATGCTTGTCGTACGGTTCAAATTTTAAGCACGGCCCAGATGCTGCCCTTGACTTTGACCAAACCGCAAACCAGAATGTGATCACTAATTTATTCCCAACCAACGGCCCTTTATGTCGAAGCAGTACTCTATGATCAGCAATCAACCTGACTCAATAAAAGCACTCAGGCAACTCATCTCCAACCACCGGATTGATGAGGTGGAATGCACCATTGCCGACATCCACGGGGTAGCCCGTGGCAAGCTAATGCCCGCCAGCAAGTTCAGCGCGCTCAACCCGACTTTCCTGCCTTACAGCATCTTTTTCCAAAGCATTACTGGTGCGTACTTGGAGTTTGATTCCAAAGAATACATGACGGAAGTCGATATTAAATTAGTCCCGGATTTAAGCACCGTGCGCTCGCTGCCTTGGGCCCGTTCGCCGAGTTTGATGGTAATTCACGATCTGTATTTTCAGGATGACCGCCCAGTGCCTTGTGCGCCGCGCTATGTGCTAAAGCGCATTTTAGATGCCTATGCTGAGCGCAACTGGAAGCCGGTCATCGCACCGGAAATCGAATTCTATTTAACCGAGCGCAATACCGATCCTGATCAGCCACTGGAACCGCCTGTTGGACGCTCCGGCCGCCAAAGTGTGGGCCGCCAATCTTACTCAATGATGGCGATTGATGAATACGAGCCGATCATCGAAGACATCTATAAGTTCGCCGAAGCGCAAGGCATGGAAATCGATACCCTGATTCAGGAGGGTGGCCCTGCTCAGCTTGAAGTCAATATGGCACACGGCGATCCAATGGAACTCGCTGATCAGGTGTTTGTATTTAAGCGTTTGATCCGTGAAGCGGCTATGCGCCACGACTGCTACGCGACGTTTATGGCCAAGCCGATGAAGAATCATCCCGGCAGCGCCATGCACATTCACCAAAGTGTGTTGGACACGAACACTGGCGAGAATATTTTCAGCAATCCCGATGGCAGCAGCACGGAGCTGTTTGACTACTTTATTGGGGGCCAACAGAAATACTTAGGCGCAGCGACCTGCTTGCTTGCGCCGTATGTAAACTCTTATCGACGCCTGATGCCGGGCGACTCTGCGCCAATCAATCTGGAATGGTCGCGTGATAATCGTTCCGCAGGCTTACGCGTGCCCAACAGCCCACCGGAAGCGCGTCGCGTTGAGAACCGGATTGCCGGCATGGATACCAATCCGTATCTGGCGATTGCGGCCAGCTTAGCCACCGGCTACCTCGGCATGATCAACCAAACGCAATGTCGTGAAGAGTTTAGTGGCGATGCGCACAGCGCCGACTATGGCTTACCGCGTGGCTTGCTGGAGTCGCTGATCGATTTTGATGAGTGCGATGAGCTGAAAGAGTTGCTCGGTCGCCCATTCTGCGATGTATACAAAGCTTTGAAAGAACATGAATTTAACGAATATATGATGGTAGTTAGCCCGTGGGAACGCGAGCACCTACTTCTCACTGTTTAATACTGCCAACGCTGTGACCCGAGGTATTTATGACACACAATCCACCAGAAACGAATACGGCAATCGCTCAAAGTCAGGATGCTGCCCACCACTTGCACCCGTTTAGCGACGCTAAATCGCTGAATGAAAAAGGCGCACGCGTGATTACCAAAGGTAAAGGCGTGTATGTTTGGGATTCTGAAGGCAATAAACTGCTGGATGGCATGGCCGGTTTATGGTGCATGGCCATTGGTTATGGACGCGATGAAGTGGCCGATGCGGCTGCCGCGCAAATGCGTGAATTGCCGTTTTACAATACCTTCTTCCAGACCACACACCCACCGGTTGTGGCACTCTCGAAAAAGCTAGCGGAATTGGCTCCGGATCATATTAATCATACCTTCTTTACCGGCTCTGGCTCGGAGTCGAATGACACCATGCTGCGGATGGTTCGCCACTATTGGGCAAGCCTCGGCAAGCCGGATAAGAAAGTGATTATCTCCCGCAAAAATGCTTACCACGGCTCAACCGTTGCCGGTGCCAGCTTAGGCGGCATGACGTATATGCATGAGCAAGGCGATTTGCCGATTCCGAATATCGTGCACATCGACCAGCCTTACTGGTATGGCGAAGGTGGTGATCAGTCGCCGGAAGAATTTGGTTTGGCACGTGCTCAGGAACTTGAAGCGAAGATTCTGGAGCTGGGTGTTGAGCGGGTTGCAGCTTTTATTGCAGAACCAGTACAAGGTGCAGGTGGTGTGATTATTCCACCGGCGAGCTACTGGCCTGAAATCCAACGCATCTGTGATAAGTATGAAATCCTACTGGTCGCTGATGAAGTGATCACAGGCTTTGGGCGTACCGGCGAATGGTTTGCCAGCGAAACCTTTAATATCAAACCAGACTTTATTTGCATCGCTAAAGCGCTTAGCTCCGGCTATTTGCCAATCGGTGGCGTAATGATTAGCGATCGGGTTGCCGAAGGGCTGATTAACGAAGGTGGCGAGCTGCAACATGGCTACACGTATTCAGGTCATCCGGTCACTTGCGCGGCGGCCCTAGCGGTGCTGGATATTATGGAAAAGGAACATATCGTTGAGCGGGTTAAAAACGATATCGGGCCTTATCTGCAAGAGAAATGGCTAGCCTTGGGTGAGCATCCTTTAGTGGGTGAAGCGCGCATGATTGGTTTAATGGGCGCATTGGAACTAACGCCGGACAAAGCCACGCGCGCGCCGTTTGAAGTTAAGAAAGGCACGGTTGGATTAATGTGTCGCGAGATCAGCTTTGCCAATGGCCTGATTATGCGCCATGTAGGTGACAGCATGATTATCTCACCACCGCTGGTACTTAGCCATGAAGAGGCGGATGAGTTGATTACTAAGGCTCGTGAAGTATTGGACAGCACTTATGCTGCCGCGAAAGAGGCCGGATATTTATAATGGCAGCCATTGGTAAGCAAGGCTTTCTCTACAGTAATGACAAAGCCGGTGAATATCCTGACTCGTATTACCATGCGACGGCCAATGCAATCCCTAAGTTTCCTCGTCAGTCTGGCGAGGAAACGGCGGATGTCTGTGTTATTGGTGCCGGCTACACCGGCCTATCCTCGGCACTGCATTTAGCCAAAGCGGGTTTTTCCGTTATTTTGCTGGATGCGCATCGTGTTGGCTGGGGCGCGTCGGGGCGTAACGGTGGGCAAGTCGCCACCGATCAGCGCTGCGATCAAAGCACTTTAGAGTCGCAATACGGCAAAGACCATGCCCGCGAGTTATGGGATATTGGTTTGGCGGCCAATCAGCTGTGCAAAAAACTGATTAAGCAGCACAAGATTGAGTGCGACCTCACGCCCGGCATTATTCATGCGGATCATCGGGAGCGTAATCTCAAACATTCCCAAGCCTATGCTACAAAGCTGCAAAATGAATACGATTACGATGCGATTGAGTATCTTGATCAGGCAGAGATTCGTCGCTTAGTTGGCTCGGAGTCCTACTTTGGTGGCACGTTGGATAAAGAAGCGGCGCATTTGCATCCACTAAACTTTGCCTTAGGACTCGCCAAAGCGGCACATGAAGCCGGTGCGATTATTTATGAAGAGTCGCCAGTACTGGAGTATTCCGGTGATAAGCCGGTAACGGTCACACTGGAAAACGGCACGATTAAAGCAACGCATGTGCTGCTTGCCTGTAATGGCTATCTGGATAAGTTAAACCGCAAAGTCGCCTCGCGCGTGATGCCGATTAACAATTACATGGTGGCCACTGCCCCATTGCCGGAAGCATTGGCACTGGAGTTGTTGCGAGAAAATCATGCGGTTGCTGATTCGCGCTTTGTGGTGAATTACTTTCGCTTAAGTGCCGACCAACGTTTGTTATTTGGTGGCGGTGAGAATTACAGTTTTCAGTTTCCGGCCGATATTAAAAACTTTGTACGCGGCCACATGTTGGAAGTGTATCCGCAGCTCGCGCAGACACCGATTGATTATGGCTGGGGTGGCACATTAGCGATTACGGTTAGCCGTATGCCCTACTTTGCCAAGCTTTCTGAGAATGTATTGTCTGCCAGCGGTTACTCGGGTCATGGCGTGGCAATGGCGACCTTTGCCGGTAAAATCATGGCCGATATGATTGGTGGAAAGTTGGCGCAGTTCGACACCATGGCCGACCTGCGCACTTACCCGTTTCCTGGCGGAGAAGTCATGCGCCTGCCGCTACTGGTGCTGGCGATGACTTATTACTCCTTACGCGACAAGCTATGAGTCTTTTGGGCGTGGTGGCAAACCACCGCCGCGCCTTTTAACCCGCTCATCATCTAACACCACCGTCACCCGACGGAATGGGTACTTCTTAATCTCGACTACATCCGCAAACGGAACATAGCGCGTATCGCCCTCACCACCATAAAAAGTTCCGACCATTGAACCGGCCAGCAGCGAGACAAAGGATGAGTAATCATCCAATATTAGAGTACCTGCCAACACGCCCATTGCGGCACCCGACATGACGTACATCCAACGCTTTGAATAAGTTTCGATAACCACGTACTCGCCCTCACGAGTCGCCCGATTTGCTCTGATCTTTCGTATTGCCATCGTCATTCTCCCCTACAAGACTCACGTTCTACCATCCTCTGCCCCACTCAGAAAATGAACCCACGCTTAACCTGTCACAACTCTATAGAACACTATTTGAGCAATTAGTTCAATTTATTTGTATTTATTTTAATCAACTGCAGTGTTTTATTGATTTAAGTTGCTTAAATTTATCTTTTACAAGACCTAGCCCACCTTCACAAAAATTTAATATGGCTTTGACTTTTAAAGCGCTCAGGACTGAACTACACTAAAAATAGTCTTCAAAATTAGTATTAACAGATTTAAGCGAGAAGTTTTTAAACATTCTCATCAATAAAAATACTCTGCGGGATCACTTACATGTCTTACCTCGTTAAACGCTTCCTATCACTCGTGATGCTTAGTGTCGTTTCGGTGACCGCCAGTGCGGCCACTCCAGACTGGCAAGCATTGGACTCTCTAATCAAAGCCGGTAAATATCAGGATGTTTCAGTCAAGCTGGATGACATTCTGAATCAGGCGATTGAAGAGAAAGATAACAAAACCTGGCGCGAAGCCTTGTTAATGGCCGCCGCTGCACAAGCTGGCAATGGTGCCGAAAAGGGTTTGGCGCTCTTAGCCGAAAAGCCGTGGCCTGAGGATAAGGATTCCCAGTTACTGATTAATCTGCACTACGCTGCGCTGTTTGAAGGCTATATCAGCCAGAACAGTTGGCAGATTCGCAATCGTGAAACCATCGAATCAAGCAATCCACTGAGCCTGGAGCAGAAGACCATGGCGCAGTTGCTTGATGATCAAAATCAAGCATTTACAGCGGCTTATGCGCTTTCAGAAGGTCGCTACGAGTCGGTTAACTCATTCGGCAAATTACCTCTGGAAAGCCTTGATCGCTACTTTAATATCACAGGCTATCCCGAGCGAGTACGCGGCAGCATTCACGATACGGTGGTGTATCTTTGGGTGAACTCCCTGAAAAATACCAGCCTATGGAGCCCTACTCACAGCAATCAAGCGAAAGGCTTTTCAGCAGAAGCGCTATTGGCCAGACCCTACGCCGATACCGTTGAGCCAAGCGATGCCACTCAGCACCCTTTGAAGCGCGCCATCAGCCTGCTCAATGGCTTAGAAGATGAGTTTAGTGCCAAGCAACAAACTGAGGCTGCGCTGGAAGCTTTTCTTACTAAGATTGATTTAGTGTATTCGCAGCATGGAGACTCAGCTGAAGTTGTTGTTAGCGCATTGCGTGAGCGTGACCAGCAGGAACAAGCGCGCGGCGAACCTTTGCCTTGGGCTAAACGACTGCCTTACACCATTGGCCTTATTCTAAGCCAACAAGATGAGCCGGACTCCTTAATTCGAAGCCTTGCAGCGTTGGAGCCCTGCCTCAATCAATTACCAAAAGATGATATTACCCTCGCCTGCCAAAGCATCGTCGATAATATTCAACTACCCACGCTTAGAATGCTGGGCATGCAAAATGATGGCTTGGGTAAGCGCTCTATCGAGCTGACGCACAGCAATCTGGATGTGGTCTATTTTCGTGCGTGGAAGTTAGACGCTGATCAGGTTATTAAACGTAGCCGCTATAATAACCCTAATGAATTAAGAGGCTTGTTAGACAGCCAAACGCCAGCGGATGCAACGTGGCAAAGCGGCTTGCCAGCCACCACCAACTACCGCCCCCATAAAACCTTTATCACCCCTGAAATTACCCAACACGGCTATTGGCTGGTTGCCGCATCTAACACGCCAGATTTCTCACTGACTTCAGAGGAATCCATTATTAGCTCGGTCGAGATGAACCTGAGCAACTTGGTGGCAGAAGTTAAGCTCAATAAGGGCGATGTGCAGCTGGCCGCCTACTTAGGTGAAACCGGTCAACTACTCTCTGGCGCAACCGTAGAAGTCTGGCAAAGTCAGAACAGTGATCCATCGGTTAAGATAGCTGAAACAAAAACGGGCAATGATGGCTTGGCTAACTTTACGCTCGAAGAAAGAGGGGCATTTTCCTTACGCCTGATTCACGATAGCGATGTTGCCATTATCGAAAATGTCTATAACAACGCCTATCGGGAAGCAGCCACGCCGACCAGTGCTCTGTTATTTACTGATCGTGCTATTTATCGCCCTTCCCAGAAGATTCTCTGGAAAATCGTCGCTTATCAAGGTAACGCTGAAACCAGTCAATATCAGGTACTGCCAAATACTAAAGGCACGGTCGAGCTGCTGGATGTAAACGGTGAGATTGTCGAAAAACTGGACGTAACAACCAATAAATTTGGCTCAGCTTCTGGTGAGTTCACCGCAAAAGAAGGCTTATTGCTGGGTAACTGGTATATGCGCTCCAGCTGGGGCAGTACCCAGTCCATTCGGGTTGAAGCCTATAAGCGCCCGACCTTTAAGGCTGAGTTTAACGACCCTGAAACAGAGCTTCGCTTAAATACGCCAGCCACCGTAACGGGCAGCGCACAGTATTACTTTGGCGGCGCGGTGAGCACTGGCAAAGTGAGCTGGCAGGTAAAGCGGGAGGCTCAATTTGTTGGCTACCCAAGGTATTCCCGAGGCGGCTACATTCCACCAACTCGTGCTGAAACCATTGCCAGCGGCACAGCAGAGCTTGATAAAGACGGCCTATTTACCGTCGAGTTTAATCCAGCCGTTGCGGAAGCAGAGAAAGATCAAATCGGCACTTATGCATTCACAGTAACTGCCGATATCACCGATGCTGGTGGTGAAACCCGCACCGCAAGCCGTACCTTCAATTTGGCTAGTATCGCAATTTCAGCCCAAATTACGCCTGATGCTGAGTTTGCAATGGTCAACGAGCCTTTCTCTATCAATATCAGCCGCCAAGACCCGGATGGCAATGGTCGCGCTGGTGATGCAGAGTGGAAGTTGTTGCGCCTGATTGAGCCGGAGCAAGTCTTAATGCCGGCAGACCAAGATGCCGCACTACCTGAACCAGATGCTTACCAATACGCGACACCCGGTGACTTGTTAAAAGCCCGCTGGGATGACAGCAATAACGCGCTGAGCAGTGAGTTGTTTGAGGTCGGTGACACCGTATCGAGCGGCAGTCTGCAACACAATGAACAAGGCATTGCCAATCTGTCGCTCAACGCCAAGCAAGCAGGCCACTATCGCCTGCAATACAGCACGACCGATAAATTTGGCAAAGCGTATACGACCACTAGCGACTTTATTGTCGCCTCGGCTACTAACACACCACTGGCAACCCCAACTATTTTGCGCGCCAAGCAAACGAGTGTTGAAGTGGGTGACTCTGTTAGCCTGCTAGCGGGTTCTGGCTTTGCCGATGCGCCTTTTGTATTAGAGGTGTATCACGGTAATGAGTTACTAAGCCGTACCGTGCAAAACGATGGCATTAAAACCCGCGAGTTTCCGGTTGAGGAAGCCTATCGCGGCGGCCTAACCTTTGTACTCAGTATGCTGAAGGATTATCAGCTGATTCGCCAAGAGCAATTTGTGAATGTGCCTTGGACCAATAAGCAACTGAATGTGGCGTTCTCAACCTTCCGCGACAAGCTACGCCCTGGCCAAAAAGAAACGTGGCGAGTAACGGTGAAAGATGCTGATGGCCAACCACTGGAAAGTGGTGCGGTGGAAGTATTAGCCTCAATGTTTGATCGCAGTCTGGAGTTATTAGCACCACACAGCCCTCCAACGGTGAACAATCTTTATCGCGCCAGAGGTACTTCAATCTCACGCAGCAATAGTTTGGGGGTGACCTATGCTGCTGAACTTAAAAGCCTGCGGTTTTCGAGCTACTTCCCACCATCGGTTGATATTGCCCTTAACTTGTTAGAGGGCGTACTGTCACCACCGCGCATGGAACTGGCTTATGCCGTTGCTCCGATGATGGCTAAGGCAGCCCCTGCTCCCAGTCGTCGAGGTGTCGCAGTGGCATACTCTGGCGAAGCCTCTGCTGATGAAGCACCGGCAGAGACTCCTCCAATGCCTGAGGCTGATTTAGCCAGTGGCATTGAAGCGACTGTCAGAACAAACTTCAATGAAACGGCCTTTTTCAAACCCAACTTGGTACTGGAAGCAGATGGCTCAGTGGCTTTTGAATTTGAAGTGCCCGAGTCATTAACGCAGTGGAAAGTCTGGGCTTCTGCGCTGACTAAAGATCTGCGTGGAGGAACCGCAACCGCCTTCTCACGTACCAGTAAAGAGCTGATGGTTCGCCCTTACCTGCCCCGCTTCTTACGGGCCGGTGATGAGGCAAAAATCGAAGTGGTGATTAACAATGCAGGCGACAAACCACTTTCCGGACAGCTGAGCTTCGATATTATCGATACCGCCAGCGGCGAGGTGATTAACGATGACTTCAATCTACAAATCTGGGCTCAGCCATTTAATGTAAAGGCCGGAGAAAGTAGCAATGTGAGTTACACACTCACCACGCCGAATGATTTGGGTATTGTCGCCGTTCGCGCCAAAGCCACGGCTTACAATGGGATTGAGAACTTTGCTGATGGCGAGCAACGCCCACTGCCGGTATTGCCAAGTCGTTTGCATTTAACCCAGAGCCGTTTTGCCGCACTCAAAGGTAATTCCGAGCGGAAGCTCGAGTTTAGCCAGTTGGCTGATGACAGCGATACCACTCGAATCAACGACAAGTTAGTGGTTACGGTTGATGGGCAGTTATTCTACTCAACGCTGAAGGCGCTGCCGTACTTGAATGACTACCCTTACGAGTGTACCGAGCAGACCTTTAACCGCTTCTTATCCACTTCAATTATCACTAAAACCTTTGAGGGCCAGCCTTTGTTAGCAGCAATGGCCAAGAAGCTTTCAGAACGCGATAGTCAGTTTGAGAACTGGGAAGCGGTCGATCAAGACCCAAATCGCAAGATGTTACTGGAAGAAACGCCATGGCTTGATAGTGCTCGCGGTGGTGCAACTGACAGCGACGCCTTATTGAATATTCTGGACCCTGAAGTCGCAGCCAGCCAACAAAAGCGCTCCATCGAAAAGCTGCTGAAAGCACAGCTGCCATCGGGCGCATTCCCTTGGTGGGAAGGTGGCCAGGCATCACCGTATATGACGCTGTATTTATTGCAGGGCTTTTCAAAAGCGTTGGAGTTTGGTGTTGAAATTCCGAAGCCAGTAGTACAAGGCGCTTGGCAGTATATTCATCAATACTACCTCGACACCCTGCTCACTCAAAAGCCTGCGGAGCTGGATGTTTACAGCCTCACGGCGCTGAGCTATATGCTGTCGGCTTATCCTGATAGCAGTTGGACCGGTGGCGTGTTCAGCGAGAAAGAGCAAGCTGAGATATTACAGTTAGCCTTGGATAGCTGGTTGAAACTGGCGCCGATGTCTAAAGCACAATTGGCGCTCAGCCTGCACCGTGCAGGCCGGGAAGGTGATGCGCGGTTGGTGTTTGATAGCGTGATGAACACAGCCAAAACCGATGATGACCTTGGTACTTACTGGCCGGAGCAGTCTCGCTCATGGCTCTGGTACAACGATCGTATTGACACCCATGCCTTTATTCTGCGCGCGATGATGGAGCTTAATCCGCAAGATGAGCGCCGTCACGGCATGGTGCAATGGCTGATGCTCAACAAGCAGCTAAACCATTGGAAATCGACCCGTGCCACCGCCGAGAGTATTTACTCGCTGGTGCATTACCTCAAGCAGGAAGGACAACTCGGCGAAGAGGAACGCGTGTCGATTAATATAGGTGATCACGTCAAAGAGCAGCGCGTATTCAAACCGGATGAATATACCGGTGCGAATAATCAAATCGTGGTTGAAGGCAATGCCATTACACCAGACATGGCGTCGATCTCATTCACCAATGAAACGAAGGCGCTGATGTTTGCCTCGGCCACTTGGCACTTCTCGACTGAAACACTGCCCGAAGATGCACAAGGCGACTTCTTTAAGGTCTCTCGTACGCTGTTTAAACGGGTCCAGGAAAATGGCGAATGGGTACTTAAACCATTAGCCGAAGGCGCAACCGTTGCCGTGGGTGATGAGCTGGAAGTGCAACTCTCACTAAGCACTAAACACGCTGCCGAGTATGTGCATTTGCGTGCGCCACGCGGTGCGGGCTTTGAGCCGATGGAGTCTATCTCCGGTTATCGCTGGGATGGTGGTGCTGGCTATTATCAGGAAGTGCGAGATAGCGGCGCGAACTACTTCTTTGAGTGGCTGCCAACTGGCGAATATGCGTTTAAATATCGCTTACGGGCGACAACTGCGGGTCAGTTTAGAGTCGGACCTGCGACGGTGCAGAGCATTTATGCGCCGGAGTTTAATGCGTATTCCAGCGGAACACGGATTAATATTGAGTGATAGGTATCAGGGGATAAGTGAGGTTTGCTTATCCCCTTTTTTGTGTCGTTACACTCGTTCCCTCATCCGACATTCGTCAGATAAAAATAAGTTAATGATAATCATTTGCATTTAAGAAAATAATCATTATACTAATCACACGTTTCAGGTTTAAGTGTTCACACTGTGCTCCGTGGCCTTCTATCCCCTGAGCGCTAATAATTAAAATTAGCTTATTAGTTCAATTAAAGTAGCCTTGTTACCAAGCCAATATCAGTCTTCACTCAACGGATATCAGCCAGGTCTTTTTTATACTGACTGGAGTTAGCTTATGGCCTTTTATATCGATGCATGGTTGGACCGTCCGAACCCTTATGTGCAAGTCGTCAACAAATCTAATAGCCAGATTGTCGCCAAACTCTCCCAAACCGAACTCAACCAAGCCGTCGAGCGTGGGGATATTTGCCTTGGAGAGTTTTATGATAGCCACCCGCACACTCAGCAAGAGCTGGTTAAACATTTATTGTTAATTCGTTGCTGCGAGAATATGAGCCGCGAGCTTGAGGAAAGCTGTCAGCAGGCGATTAATTGCAGGCGGGCTAAGTCATCGGGGAATGTGGTTTATTCTTTATTTAATCACGGTCAATACTTAAGACCATAATCGATAGGGCAATCGGACTTAAATATTATTGAACTTTGATCAGTTTACGTGTAGGAATCAGAGTTTTGGTATCCATTAATGTCCTTATTGGCCAGTGCTTCAGTCTTCCATCACTTTGCAACAGTC